>OLKW01000144.1_pt1 | contig 140819 bp, 118 predicted proteins | sample 1604351 | NCBI WGS metagenome assembly OLKW01 (sample SAMEA104055714, study PRJEB20765) | soil metagenome | isolation source: soil
CAAAGAATTATATAATTCTATTTTTGTTTTCTTTTCCACTTCAACAAAAAATTCTCCATTTGAAGGGTTTGGATAAATTTTTATAGCACTTGCCTTGTTCACAGAAAAAATATCCGCACTTGCATTATATTCATAGGCGCCAACATCAATGGATGCACCAATTATACTACGTGGCAATAGGGTTGTATTAAAAGATTGGTACATATTAAAGGGGGTTAAAGAATAAAGCGTGTTAGTAGCTCCTGCGTTTGTTCCTTTATCTATAACTGCTGTTGACGCAGCTGTTAAAGAATAATCATCAGTAGAAGGATTCGTAAATCCAAGCGTAAGATAATTAATGGCATTAATATTATTAGAAGAATCCAATACACCGGGTGTATTCCCACTATACATTGTATTGCTTGCGCCTGCAACCGAAGCAAAAATATTATTGTAAATTTTATAGGTATTAATACCGGAAGAAGGTACTGTGTTAAAATATTTTATATTCCCCACGTATTGATTTATGACTGTATTATTTACAAAATAAAAATCTTCTAGCGTGTTTACGGCGGCATCATACCCTACAATGCCATGGTTGGCGCCCGCAGCACCTTGTACAATAATGTTTCCAATAATAATATTTAACCCTCCTTGTGCTATATCTAGTTCCCAACTTCCGTATCCTGCTGCTTCATCAATTAGATTATATAAAATATAACTGCGCTGTGCTCTTGTTTTTAAAGAATTTGCCTGTCCCCTTGGATCATGGAAATAACAATTCTGCACAAGTAAAGTATCCGCGCTCGCACTTATATAAATATTATGTTCGTAGCCTGAATAGGTGGGGTCATTTTGCAACTGGTATCCGTTATTCTGAAATTCAGAATTTTTTATAACAACATTGCTGGTGGTTACACTTCCGTTTCCTTCCAGTATCCCGTTCTGACAATTCATAAATTTGCAGTTAATAACCGTTATATTATTTGCTTGATAACGTATTCCCGCCCCATTAGCCCCATTACTATTTGAAATTTGGGCTCCGTCAAACACAATGTTTTCTACGTAGGCATCATCGCTGGTTCCTGCCAATTCAAACACCCAAATGCCTTTGCCATTGGGAATGTCACCGTTATATTGTAAAATTGTTCGGTTGCTGCCCGTTCCAAGTCCAATAAATTTCAAGCCTTTTTTAATCCACTTGGTTGCATCATTGCTGTAAATACCTCCGTCAATATAAACTGTATCACCGTCATTCACCAAATTTTTTATCTGACTTGGTAGTGTATAAGTTCTTGTGGATCCAACATTCCAGGTTGTTGCTTTAAGATATGAGTAAGAGAAAAATAAAACGGCGATAAAAAACAGTTGCTTTTTCATGGTATAATTGTTTATACATAATTAATGTAATTTTTTGGAATGCAAAATTTTTTTACTCGAAATACAATCTGTAAATCTTATCATCGCCAACCTGTAATGTGGGCGATCCCACATTGGAAGAAGAAAAATAAAGAGAGCCGTCCGGTCCCTGCAAAACATTTCTAAGTCTGCCGTAAACATTGGATAACGTATCGTGTCTTGCAATAAAAGCCCCGCTAAGGCTAATATCAAAACGAATTAATTTTTCTCCTTTCAATGCTCCCAGCATGAAAGAATTTTCCCAACTGCCCCATTCTTTTCCTTTAATAAACGTGCAACCCGAAGGAGCAATAGTTTCAAAACCCGTTTGATAAATAGCGGGGGTAAGTGAATCAGTTTCTTGTCCGCCTATTTTTAATGGCCATCCGTAATTTTTACCCGGCTCAATTAAATTAATTTCATCGTGACAACACCAGCCAAATTCTATTGTTGGTCCATGTTCTGTTTCAATCATTTTTCCGTCAGCAGTCCAATCAAACCCCTGAACATTACGATGTCCATAAGTCCACACATAAGTTCCAAAAGGGTTTCCGGGCGCGGGATTTCCGTCTTTATCTAAACGCAGAATTTTCCCTGCCAACGAATTTTTATCCTGTGCAAGATTGGGCTGTAACGCATCGCCTGTTCCTAAATATAAATATCCATCCGGACCAAAACGCAATCCGCCGCCATCGTGGTTGTTTGAAGCCGGAATGTTTTTTATCAGCAATTTGTCCTGTGTAAGCAAATCATTGCTCATTATCAGGCGCACTAATTGGTTGGTTGTATCGGTATTCGTTTCGTAAATATAAACGTAGTGATTGTTGTTATAATTAGGATCAATGGCTAGACCAAGCAATCCTCCTTCGGAAGCGAATACTTGCCTGTACATAATAAGGTTGTAATCTGTAGCTCCTTTTTTCTTCAGGTTAATATTCCCGTCTCTCTCTAAAAAAAGAAAATCGCCATTAGGAAGAAAGGCCATGCCCCAAGGAACCCCAAGGTTTTTAATAAACACTTCTATCTTAAGATGCTTTTTTGAAACGGGCGGATCTTTTTTGCAGGTAAAAAAAGTTATTGCAACTAAAACAATAGAGGTGTATAGTATTGATTTTTTCATTTCACTAATTTAAACATAGTAGTAAACGTAACAAAAAACATTTTAGTATGGAGCGTGCCCCGCATTTAAATCAAATTTCAAAAGGGCATCTTTCGCGGGTCGCGCTTTACGCTTCAAGTCCTCGCCGTTAAGTTAATTCAGCTATAGTGATAAAATTTGCAACGGCTGCGGGCTTTCCACTGCAATCGCTCACGCAAGTGGTACAAAGTGTATGCTGCCGAGAAAGTTGTGAGCGAGGCTATTTAGATTTTAATGTAGTTTCTTTTTATACCCAATCTTCAATCCTATTGCCACATTAAACGAATTGGAAGAAAAACCATGCTTTTCAATTGTTGATGGTGCTGTGGTCTGATTAGACTGCGGGTAAATAATCATTGTCCCCGAAAACTTAGTAAGTGAAAAATTTATGAAGAGTGCCGCGTCTGATTTTTCATCTCCAATATATTTAACAAATTCTATTCCTCCGAAAAATCCAGATTTATTTCCTGACTCCAATTCTTTTGGACCAAAACTTTCCCATGTTGCATAACCGTTTGCAAGTATACGTTGTTGGTTAAACCACCAATATCGGTACCCGGCCATAAATCCTATTTTCCATTTTTCAGATAATTTCAGATGCATTATCAAATTGTTATTTATTCCTTGGTAATAAAATATTGTATTATCATCACTCCACGAACTATTTATATACCCTGTTGCAATAGTATATGTGGGCCTGTATTCTAAAGAAGCCCACCTATTAAGGTCATAACCAACATATGCGCCGGTACTTCTTGAGAAAAGCTGATATGGTATTATTCCCATACGTAAAAACCTGGCGCTGTCTTGCCCCAACATGCTTCCAAAGCAAAAAAACAAAAACAATGCATACCACGCTTTTTTTGTCATTTTCATATCCGCAATTTACATAATTATTTTTATTTAAAATGAACCTATCTTTGCAACATGCGCGCCGTCATACAAAGAGTTTCTTCTGCAAGTGTTACGATTGATGGAAAAGTTTTTTCTGTTATAGAAAAAGGTTTGTTAATTCTGATAGGCATTGAAGAAGCCGACAACAACGAAGACATAGATTGGCTTTGCAAAAAAATTATTGGCCTCCGTATTTTTTCTGATACCGAAGGCCTGCCTGCCATAGAAGGGCTTGAGCATCGGCAGGCAGGGAAAATGAATTTTAGCGTTAGAGATGTTGCCGGAGAAATTTTAGTGGTGAGTCAGTTTACTTTACATGCCTCCACAAAAAAAGGAAATCGTCCTTCTTATCTCAAATCTGCTAAACCGGATATTGCTATTCCGTTTTACGATCAGTTTTGTGCAGAATTATCTTTAAGTCTCGGAAACGCGGTAAAGACAGGAGTTTTCGGGGCAAACATGAAGGTTTCTTTGGTTAATGATGGCCCCGTTACCTTACTCATCGACACAAAAAACAAAGAATAATTTGTTTTCTATTTTTAAAAGCCCTTATCTTTGCATCAGATGTTAAACAATAAGCAATATATTTTCCTCCATTACTGTTGCCGAATTAATATGCGATTTATTCGCTAATTATTCGGCCGTTCGGCTTATTGTTCTTTTTCAATCAAATTTTCTTTCAAACAAATCATCATGAAAAGTGTTAGTGATACTATACTTCATAACCTGAATACATTGCTCGTTGTAGTCGACCCTCTCGGCGAGGTTAATTATGTAAGTCCGTCTGTACAACGCTTGTTGGGGTTCGACAGCAAAGAACTTTTGGGCAACGGCTGGTGGAAACTTCCCCGTGCATCAGAAGAAGAAAGTGTGTTGGTTAAAAACCAAATACTGTCTGTTATACAAAAACCAAACAGCGTATTTCCCACTTACGAAAGAGAAATGTGTTCTTCTAAAGGTGAGAAAAAATTTATTGTCTGGAACATGTGTCCCTCCGAGGATGGCGGGTTGGTTGGAATTGGTTATGATATAACCGACAGGAAACGTGCTGAACTTTTGTTGGACACAAAAATAAAAGAACTGCAGCTAAAAAATAATGAGTTGACAGAAAGTATAACCTACGCTCAAAAAATACAGCAAAGTATATTGGCAAATCCATTGGGTTTATCAGAGCACGTTTCCGATTCTTTTATTCATTATCAGCCAAAAGATATAGTAAGCGGCGATTTGTATTGGTATTATAAAAAAGAAAACAAATTATACGTCGCGGCGGTTGATTGCACCGGACACGGAGTTCCCGGAGCATTAATGTCTGTTGTGGCAAATGGTTTGTTGCGGAATATTATTGTAAAAAGAAATTTAAATAATCCTTCCGAAATTCTTTTTGCCTTAGATGAAGAGCTACAATCTGCTTTGCTGAGTGAAAATTCGGCAGATGGAATGGATATTGCCCTTTGCGAAATAGATTTAACAACTAAAAAGCTTTCCTTTTCGGGGGCTTTCAGGCCGCTCGTATTGATAAGAGATAATAAACTATATGAATTCAAAGCGAGTAAATACCCTATAGGACTCTATGTTGATGTGAAGAAACAATTTGATTTGCACGAATACGATTTGCAAACCGGAGATGCTTTGTATTTGTTTTCTGACGGGTACAGCGATCAGTTTGGAGGCGAGAAAAACAAAAAGTTTCAGCGGAAGAACTTCTATGAATTACTGCTGAGCATACAGGACATGGATATGATTGAGCAATCTTCATTCTTAGAGTATGCGCACAACAATTGGAAGCAAGATTTACCACAGACAGATGATGTTTTGGTAATCGGATTAAAAATTTAATTTTACAGCATGACTATTCAAGAAGCGCAACATAAAATTGATGAGTGGATTAAAACACACGGTGTTCGTTATTTTAATGAGCTTACCAATATGGCTATTCTCACCGAAGAAGTTGGTGAGGTTGCAAGAATTATGTCGAGACGCTACGGAGAGCAATCAGAAAAGGAAAGTGATAAAACAAAAAAGTTAGATGATGAATTAGCTGATGTTTTGTTTGTACTTATTTGCATCGCCAACCAAACCGGCGTAAATTTAGAAAAAGCTTTAGAAGAAAATCTGCAGAAGAAAACAGACAGAGATTCTACTCGTCACAAAAATAATTCTAAGCTGCAGTAGATACGAACTACGAATAGCCGCCTACGAATTGTACGAATAAATACAATTCCAATTTGTATATTCGTACTGTATTATTCGTAATTCGTATATCATGAAATTATACAGTGTAAATAGTGGATATTTTAAATTAGATGGCGGCGCGATGTTTGGTGTGGTGCCAAAATCGGTTTGGAACAGAATTAATCCGGCCGATGAAAACAATATGTGCAACTGGGCAATGCGTTGTTTATTAGTTGAAACAGATAATCGTTTAATTTTAATTGACAACGGTCTTGGCGATAAACAAAATGAAAAATTTTTCTCCTATTATTTTTTGCATGGAGACGATTCGTTGGAAAAATCAATAAAAAAACACGGTTTTGGTTTAGATGATATTACGGATGTTTTTCTAACGCACCTGCATTTTGATCACTGTGGCGGAAGCATTAAGTATACCGATTCTAACAAAACGAAATTAGAACCCACTTTCAAAAACGCTAAATACTGGAGCAACTCAAAGCATTGGGATTGGGCAACAAATCCAAACCCGAGAGAGAAAGCAAGTTTCTTAAAAGAAAATATTATGCCCATAAAAGAAAGCGGGCAATTAAATTTTATAGATAAAGAATGTGAATGGCTTCCGGGATTTGAAGTGCTATTGGTAAACGGACATACAGAAAGCATGATGCTGCCTGTGATAAAATACAAAGACACTAAAGTTTTATTTTGTGCAGATTTAATTCCTTCTGTTGGGCATTTGCCAATTCCTTATGTGATGGGCTATGATGTTCGTCCATTGGAGACACTAAAGGAAAAAGAACGCATCTTGCAAAAAGCAGTTGCAGAAAACTGGACTTTATTTTTTGAACACGATTCTGTGAATGAATGTTGTAATTTAGCTAATACAGAAAGAGGCATACGGGCAAAAGAAATGACAAAAATAATTGAGCTATAAATTATTGTTTAAACTTCCACTCATTGTATTTTTTTACAATGGTTTGTATCTCGCTATGTTTTAAAACTTCATCCTCTATTGATTTTGTTAATTCTTTATCTTCCTTAAAAAAATAGGCGGCGGTTTTTTTATAATCATTTTCTCTCCATTCCATCAAACTGTTTACATCATTTGCTTTTTGAAGAAAATAATCCGGTGGGGCCTTCTGTGACAACCCCAGTGTATAGGCAAATAAAACAACTGCCCCTGATTCAAGTATTTCGGCAAATTTTCTTGTCCCCTCTACTCCCAATGCAAGTGAGCGATAACTTGATGAACCATTTTTTGAATAGCCCCGTATATCATCAGCCGTATATTTATCTTTCTCTCCGTTGTCATTTATAAAATTAATTTTTTGCCAGCTTATAAGGCTATTATAATATTTTCTGTCTTTAATTTTTCCTTTTACAGTATCCCCTTTGTAATTAATAATATACCCGCTGCGGTAACCCTCTTGCGAAAAAGAACTTAGTGCAAATAATTGCAGGAAAAATATAAAGAGAATTTTTTTCATTGGCAATTACAATTAGTGTATGGTTGTTTTTTCTTCATCATCTTCTTTTTTCTGAGGACCTCGAAGGTGAATGACTAATCCGTTTAAAAAATTTCTTAATACCTGATCTCCACAATCTTTGTAGTTCTCGTGATCTTCGGCTCTAAAAAAAGCACTTAATTCGCTTCTGGTAATATTAAAATCAACCAGCTTAAGAATGTCTACAATCTGGTCGTCTCGTAACTTAAGGGCTACGCGTAATTTTTTAAAAACATCGTTGTTGTTCATTGGGTTGTTTGGTTATGGAACGCTGATAACACGTATTGCTTATGATTAAAATGATTTTTATTGGTTCTGCTTTAAAAAGAAATTACTAATTTTTTATCTGCGTTCATCATATAAATCTGCGTCATCTGCGTTCTATTGTATTTGCATTATGAAAATATTTCTCCGAAGACTTTAATTGTTTTTTCAATATCCTCATCTGTCAATGCAGCGCTCACAAATCCAACCTCATATCCGGACGGGCCAAAATAAATTCCACGCTCATGTAATTTATGATAAATCGAATTGAATTGTTTTATTCCTTCCGCACTTACATCTTCCGCTTTACGAACATGTTCCTGATTTGAAAAAGACAACCAGAAGATAGATCCAATTTGAAAAATTCTAAATTCTAAATTCTTAATTCTTAATTGTTGCTCAATTCCTTCACAAAGTTTTTTTGTTTTCTTTTCTAGGTCAGCATAAAAATTTGGTTTCAAGCATTCTGTCAGTTGCGCAATACCTGCCGCCATAGCAACCGGGTTTCCGCTCAGTGTCCCTGCCTGATACACGTTTCCTTCGGGAGAAATGCTACTCATGATTTCTTTGCTCGATGCATACATTCCCACAGGAAATCCTCCGCCAATAATTTTTCCGAAGGTCATAATATCAGGTTTGATAGTATAATATCCTGCTGCACCTTCAAATCCAATTCTGAAACCCGAAATAACTTCATCAAAAATTAAAAGCGTTCCGTGTTTAGTACAAATATCTCTTAGGAATTGCAAAAATTCTTTTCGTTGCAACAACAAACCGTTGTTTGCAGGAATAGGTTCAATAATAATGCAGGCAATATCTTTTCCGTGTTCTTTAAAAGCTTGTTCTACGGCTGCTTCGCTATCTAATGAAACAACTAAAGTTTCATTTACAAAACTTTGAGGAATTCCTGCAGATGAAGTATTTCCGAAAGTTACTAATCCCGAACCTGCTTTTACTAAAACAGAATCAGCGTGGCCGTGAAAACATCCTTCAAATTTTAAAATTTTATTTCTTTTTGTATAACCTCGCGCTAAACGAATAGCACTCATCACAGCTTCCGTACCTGAGCTGACGAAACGAATTTTCTCAACGAATTTATGATTGGAAATAATTAATTCTGCCAATTTATTTTCTAATTCTGTAGGAGCACCAAACGAAGTTCCGTTTTGCATCACTTCATTAACTTGTTTTAAAACAGCTTCGTTTGCGTGTCCTAATATAAGTGGTCCCCAGCTGCAGCAATAATCAATGTATTCGTTGTCGTCGACATCCCAAACGTGTGAGCCCTTCCCTTTTCTCATAAACAAAGGCGTTCCTCCTACTGAGCGAAACGCACGTACCGGAGAGTTTACTCCACCCGGGAAATAATTTTTTGCTTTCTCAAATAAGGCGACAGATTTAGCGTTGTTGATCATAGGGTGCAAAGATAGACACTATTTTAGAATGAACTATGCGTCAGGCTGAGCGAAGTCGAAGCCCTTGAAATATTAACAAGCGAATTACAAGCACCTCGATTACGCTCGGTGTGACATCAGGTTTATTGTATGTATATTTTTAGTAATTTTAACCTATGATTTTAGGAGTTATTCCCGCGCGCTATGCCTCTACCCGTTTTCCGGGTAAACCGCTTATTGATATACAAGGCAAATCTATGATTCAGCGAGTGTATGAGCAGGCAAAAAAATCGCACAAGCTGAATGAAGTAGTGGTTGCAACAGATGATGATAGAATTTTTGCTCATGTAAAATCTTTCGGCGGAAATGCGGTGATGACAGCCCCACAGCATCCAAGTGGTACCGACCGTTGTTATGAGGTGCTGAAAAAATCGGGTAAAGACTTTAAATATATTTTAAACATTCAAGGAGACGAGCCTTTTATCGATCCTTCTCAAATTGATTTGCTGTGTACCTTATGCGACGGAAAAACAGAACTCGCCACATTGATGATTCCGGTTGATTCGCATGATGTGTTGTTTGATACGGGCGAAGTAAAAATTACAATGAATAACAATAAAGAGGCGCTTTATTTTAGCAGAGAAGTTATTCCGCATATAAAAGGCGTTGATAAAAAAGAATGGCATAAACATTTTCAGTATTACCGTCATGTGGGCATGTATGCTTACCGCGCAGATGTGTTACAAAAAATTACAACACTCGTACCTTCTGAATTAGAAAAAGCAGAATCCTTAGAACAATTACGTTGGTTAGAGAATGGTTACAAAATTAAATTAGCTGTTACCGATTTTGATAGTCATTGTATAGATGCGCCAGAAGATGTGGAAAAAGTTTTACGATTAATGAAACTTGTTTAGCCACAGATTTCACTGATTACGCAAATTGTTTTATTAAATATATTATTTCGGGGCTTAATGGAATATTTATCTGTGAAATCTGCGTTATCTGTGGCTTGTTGTTTTTTCGTAAATTCGCACTATGTCAATTAAAGTAGAAAATATATCGAAACTGTACGGCGAACAAAAAGCGCTGGACGATGTTTCGTTTGAAATTAAGAGCGGAGAAATTATCGGGTTCCTTGGTCCGAATGGTGCGGGAAAAAGTACACTGATGAAAATTCTAACCTGCTACATTCCGCAAACATCCGGCAAAGCAGAGGTTTGTGGGTTTGATGTAAAAGAACAATCATTGGAGGTGCGCAAACAGGTTGGATATTTACCTGAGCACAATCCGCTTTATTTAGATATGTATGTAAAAGAATATTTAGAATTTATTGGCGGACTGCATCATATCAATAATAAAACCGCGCGTGTTAAAGAAATGATTGACATCGTTGGTTTACAGGTTGAACAAAATAAGAAAATTGGTGCACTTTCTAAAGGATACAGACAGCGGGTTGGATTGGCGCAAGCATTAATTCATAACCCTAAAGTTTTAATTTTAGATGAGCCAACATCAGGATTAGACCCAAACCAATTAGAAGAAATTAGAAATCTGATAAAAGAAACCGGAAAAGAAAAAACGGTTATGCTCAGCACACACATTATGCAAGAGGTAGAAGCCGTGTGCGATAGAGTAATAATCATCAATAAGGGAAAAATTGTTGCGAATGATGATACGCTTCATTTACAACAAACCTCTTCTAAAAAACAAGTGCTGCGTGTAGAGTTTGATAAAGAGACAAGCAAAACCTTATTGAAAAACATTGAAGGCGTTATTGAAGTAAAACAATTTGAAGGAAACATCTGGCATGTAATTACAGATGCCGATAAAGATATTCGCAAAGAAATTTTTAATTACGCAGTAGCAAATGGCTTGAGTGTTCTTGCGCTTCAAAAAGAAGAACAGAAACTTGAAGACATCTTTAAACAACTCACTAAGTAACTTCTCGACTCCGCTCGAAGTGACATGTCAGTCCGAGCGAAGTCGAGGACCAAGTAATAACAACTGACTTGAAAATTCTAATCATACGCTTTTCTTCCATTGGTGATATTGTTCTTACATCGCCGATCATTCGTTGTCTTAAAAAACAGGTGTCAGACTGCGAAGTACATTTTCTGACTAAAAATAATTTTCTTCCTGTCATAAAACACAACCCTTATATTTCTAAAATTCATACGATAGAAAATAAAGTCAGCGAATGCATTGAGGAATTAAAAAAAGAAAAGTTTGATTTTGTTATTGACCTGCATCACAATTTAAGAAGTTCACAGGTAAAGCGTGCGTTGAAAACAAAAACAAGCAGTTTTAATAAACTGAATGTAGAGAAGTGGTTATTGGTTAATTTGAAAGTAAATAAATTACCCAACATTCATATCGTCGACAGATATTTTGAAACCGTAAAAGAACTTGGCATTACCAATGATAATTTGGGATTAGATTATTTTATTTTGGAAGAAGAAAAAGTAAACACAGAAACTCTTTTTGGAATTGCTTCCGGTAAATATCATTGTCTGGTTGCGGGCGGCTCTTATTTCACCAAGCAAATTCCCATTAACAAATTGCAAGATATTTGTGCATTGAGTGATAAAAAAATAATTATTCTTGGTGGAAAAGAAGATTCTCCAATAGGCATTCAATTAGAAAGAGAATTCCCCGGAAAAGTTTTTAATGCTTGTGGAAAAATTAGTATCAATCAATCTGCATCTGTAATACAACAAGGCGATAAAGTCATCAGTAGCGATACAGGCTTAATGCATATTGCTTCTGCTTATAAAAAAGATGTTTTCTCGTTATGGGGAAACACAATTCCGGAATTTGGAATGTATCCTTATTTGCCTGGCGCAAACAGCAAAATTTTAGAGGTGAAAAATCTTTCTTGTCGCCCCTGCTCTAAATTGGGTTATGCTAAATGCCCTAAGAAACATTTTAAGTGTATGAATGAGATTGAGGTGAAGGAAATTTTCTCGTAATGGATGTACGCGTTAGGGATTGAGCAACGGTGTTGGAGCACATGCCGCTCCGGTTTTCGACGGAGTTTATGCTGAGTTTTTACGAAGTGCTCGAACTGACAGAATAAGGCATTGCGACTTGCGATAGCCCGGCCCGCTTTACTAATTATGTCTTTTTGAAAAAACATAGAGCGGGCAACGCCCAAAAAATCGATCACATTAAAAACAATTCTTATTTTTACAGTATGACAGCAACCGTAACGCATAAAGGAAAAACATTCAGAATAGATTTTACAAAACCAATTGATATTTCTTTGCCCGTTGCAAAAGGCGGGGTAAAAGCCTGGTATGTTGGTGAACCCGTAATAGAGCCCGTTCGTATGGGAGATTGGATTGGCGAAGTTGCACAAGGGGGAACAGTGAATTTTAGAAATATTACTTTTAATCCGCACGGACATGGTACGCACACGGAATGTGTAGGACATATCAGCAAAGAATTTTATTCTGTAAATAAAAGTTTATCTCAATTTATGTTCTTGTCGGAATTAATAACTGTTTTGCCCGAAGAAATAAACGACGATTTAGTGATTACAAAAAAAAGCCTTGAACCTTTCTTGAAAGATAAAAACCCTGAAGCGCTTATCATACGCACACTTTCAAACAGCGAAGAAAAAACACATCATAATTATTCAAACACTAATCCGGCTTACATTAACGAAGAGGCTATGAAATTCATTATAGAAAAAGGTGTTGAGCATTTGTTGTTCGATACTCCAAGCGTTGATAAAGAAGTGGATGGCGGAGCTTTATTGGCACACAAAGCATTTTGGGAATATCCTCAAAACACCAATGTACATCGCACAATTACAGAATTGGTTTACATTCCAAACAGTATTTATGACGGCCGCTATTTGTTAAATTTACAAGTGGCTGCTTTTGAAAATGATGCTGCGCCCTCAAGACCTGTGTTGTACAGAGTTATTTAAATTTTCTTGGCGCCTTCGCGTCTTTGCGGTGAGTTTTTTTAGTCGTACCTTTACGCTATGAGTGAAGAGATAGTAAATAAGGTTGCACAAAGCGGAATTGTTACCATCGATTTGGAAGAATTTTATCCGGAGGGAGAACGTATTTTGTTCGATATCAAACCACTTTTGTTCCAAGAACTTATTTTAAAGGAAAAGGATTTTCGTGAATATTTAAAAAGCCACGATTGGAATAAATACAAAAATTGCTATGTAGCAGTTACTTGTACGGCCGATGCAATAGTACCAACCTGGGCTTATATGTTGATAGAAATATATTTACAGCCCTTTGCAAAAAAGGCAGTCTTCGGAAATTTAGAAACCCTTGAAACTGTTTTGTTCAGCGAAATTATTTCAAATCTTAACCTTACTTACTATAAAGACGCACGCATAGTAATAAAAGGCTGTGGCACTAAACCGGTTCCTGTTTCTGCCTATGTAGCTTTAACCGAAAAAGTAAAACCCATTGCCAAAAGCATTATGTATGGAGAACCTTGCAGTACAGTTCCGCTATATAAACAACCAAAATAAACAACCCTATTACCCTAAAATAATTCGTGAATTTAGCAAAGCGGTATCACTAATCCCATAAAAAAACAAGCACTTAATTAGTAAATTCGTGTCAAAAAATACTTTTTAAACCTACATTTTTAGTATGTTTGTCAGGATAGATTAGAGAAAAAAATGGAAGCAAAAACAACAGATTCTGTGAGCAAAGTTTCTAAACTTGCCCAAAACATTATCGGGTCAGAAATTATTAAACTCGCCGCCGAGGTGAACGAGAAAATAAAGAACGGAGAATCTATTTATAATTTTACCATTGGAGATTTTAATCCGAAAATTTTCCCCATTCCCTCAGAACTGAAAAAACTTATTATTGAAGAATACAATGCCGATCAAACTAATTATCCTGCGGCAGACGGCATGCTTGATTTGCGTGTGGCAGTTTCTAAACTTTTAAAAGAACGGGAAAATTTAGATTATGCTACAGATGAAATTTTAATTGCAGCCGGAGCACGCCCTGTTATTTATGCAATTTACCGTACGTTGGTTGATGAAGGGGATACCGTAATTTTTCCTGTCCCATCCTGGAACAATAATCATTACTCGTATCTTAATCATGCAAAAATGCAAATGGTTGATGCCGGCCCCGAAAGTAATTTTATGCCAACCGCCGAACATATTAAACCATATATAAAAGATGCTGTACTGATTTCGCTATGTTCTCCGCAAAACCCTACGGGAACTGTTTTCACCAAAGAGGGATTAGAAGAAATTTGCGATTTAATTTTGGCAGAAAATATTCGTCGTGGCGAGGGACAAAAACCGTTGTACTTAATGTACGATCAAATTTACTGGGCGCTTACTTACGGAAACACGAAACATTATAACCCTGTTTCACTTCGTCCAGAAATGAAAAAATATACGGTGTTTGTAGATGGCATTTCTAAATCACTTGCTGCAACCGGAGTGCGTGTTGGTTGGAGCATGGGACCGAAATTGGTGATTGAAAAAATGAAATCATTGCTTAATCACATTGGGGCTTGGGCACCTAAACCGGAACAATTAGCAACAGCAAAATATTTATCAGATTTGAAAAACTACGATGCTTTTGTAACCGGACAAAAAACTAATTTGTATAAGCGTTTGGAGGGTTTTTACAAGGGCTTTATGCAATTAAAATCAGAAGGACATAAAGTAAATGCTATTGTCCCACAAGCAGCCCTTTATCTTACCATACAATTTTCTTTGCACGGAATGAAGACTGCTGATGGAAAAATTTTACAAACAACAAAAGACATTACCGAATATATTTTAGACGAAGCAAAAATTGCGGTCGTTCCCTTTTACGCATTTGGTGCATCAGAAGATTCCAATTGGTATCGCCTGAGCGTTGGAACTTGTAAAGCAGAAGATGTTGAAGGCGTAATCTCAAATCTTAGAGCAGCACTAAAAAAATTATCTAATTAACAAATTTGTATTTTCCCTCCCGCGTGGGAAGGGATTAAGGAAGAGGTGATGAAAAATTTGTATTGCATAATAATGGCGGGTGGCGTTGGAAGCAGGTTTTGGCCAATGAGCAAAACCAGTAAACCCAAACAATTTTTGGATGTACTCGGAACAGGACATACCCTTTTACAAAGCACCTGTAATCGGTTTTTAAAATTATGTAAGCCCGAAAATATTTTTGTAGTTACATCAGAGCGATACAAGGATTTGGTGTTTGACCAATTACCGTATATTCCACAAGAAAATATTTTATTAGAACCTTCTCGCAAAAATACCGCGCCTTGTGTTGCTTACGCTTCCTATAAAATTCACAAATTAAACCCTAATGCTGTTACGGTTGTTGCGCCAAGCGATCATCTCATTGCTAAAGAAGATACTTTTATAAAGGCAATCAAGTCGTGTTACAGAAAAGCAAAAGCAGAAGACTGTTTATTAACTCTTGGTATAAAACCAACTCGTCCGGATACCGGTTATGGTTATATACAATTTGTAGAATCTCCTTCGGCTGAAAAGGATACGCGTATAAAAAAAGTAAAAACCTTTACAGAAAAACCTGACCCGCAAATGGCAAAGTTTTTTATGGAGAGCGGCGATTTCTTGTGGAACTCCGGAATTTTTATCTGGAGTACGCAGAGTGTAATAAATGCAATTGAAAAATATCAACCCGATTTAGCAACTATCTTTAAAGAAGGCAACGATATTTATAATACACCGGCAGAAAGCGATTTCATAAAACAAGCTTATATCTCCTGTAAAAATATTTCTATTGATTATGCCGTAATGGAAAAGGCGAAAAACGTTTACGTACGGGCCTCTGTTATTGGGTGGAGTGATTTGGGAACATGGGGTAGTTTGTATGACCACATTACTAAAGACGTTGCTCAAAATGCCAGCGTTGGAAAAAATGTGATGATGTATGATTCTAAAAATTGTATTGTACATGTGGCGAAAGATAAACTTGTTTTAATACAAGGGCTGGAAGATTACATTGTGGTTGAATCGGATGGAATTTTACTTATTTGTAAAAAGCAAGACGAACAACAAATACGAAATTTTGTAAATGATGTACGTGTTCAGAAGGGCGAACGTTTTGTCTAAAAATTTCTTTCTTCATGTTTATTGATACCCATACCCATCTTTATTCAGAAGATTTTAACGGCGATATTGATGCGGTTATGAAACGTGCTGCAGAAGCCGGTATTGATAAATTTTTTCTTCCTAATATTGATTCAACTTCTGTTGAGGTGTTGCACGCTATTTGTAAAAAATATCCAAAGCAATGTTTCCCCATGATGGGATTGCATCCCTGCTCTGTAAAGGAAAATTATGTGGAGGAATTAAACAGCACGTACAAATTAATAAGGGCAAATAAATATTACGCTATTGGAGAAATCGGGATAGATTTATATTGGGACAAAACTTTACTGAAGCAACAAATAGACGCTTTTGAAAAACAAATACAATGGGCACTTGAATTTAATTTGCCAATTGTGATTCATTGTCGGGATGCCTTCGATGAGATTTACAAGGTGTTGTCAGAAGCAAAAAAGCTTCCTAAGGGTATTTTTCATTGCTTTAGTGGAAATGCCGAGCAAGCACAAAAAATTATAGCGCTCGGAAATTTTAAATTAGGTATAGGTGGAGTTGTTACATTTAAAAACAGCGGCTTAGATAAAACAGTAGAGCAAATTGATTTAAAACATATTGTATTAGAGACAGATTCGCCGTATTTAACGCCCGTGCCTTATCGTGGACAAAGAAACGAATCTTCCTATTTAAGAATTATTGCAAATAGAATAGCTGAAATAAAAAAATGCAACGTAGGCCACGTGGCCGAATTAACTACCAAAAATGCAATCGAAATTTTTGGAGAAACAACGTAATATTACCTATAAAATAATTGATTTTATTGGGAGCAGCAATATTTTTATTGCTTTGTGCGCGGCATCCTTAACTGCCTGGTCGCAAAAACTATTTTTACACAAATTATCACTTTCATTTATCTGCATTACGTTTTCGGCTACTTTTTTGTTGTATAATGTACAACGCATGTATTTGTGTTTTTTTCAACGCAAGCCATATTCATTAAAAGACTGGGAGTATAAAAACAAGTATGTTGTTATTTTATTAATGATTTTTTCTTTAGTGGGTCTTTATCCAATGCTGGAAATTTTGCAACAAAACAGAATTATTTATTTTATTTCTTTTTGCCTGGGCATGTTTTATTTTTTACCTTTTTCAAATCTACGTGCCATACCGGTAATAAAATCTTTTACTGTTGGTCTTGTATGGGTGCTTGTGTGCATAGCCGCCCCATTGGAAGAACTTGGGTGGAATACTGATAAAATATTTTTTTGCATTACACAACTTTTTTTTATCTCAGCGCTGTGCGTACTGTTTAATATTCGCGATACAGAGGAGGATAGAAAAACGAAAACCTACTCTGTTTCGGTTTTATTTGGAATTAAAAAAGCCCGAATTTTTAATTACGCTATTTTGCTTTTTTATTTAGCCTTATCGCCCTATGTACAACTTTCAATGAAATTTTTTGTAGTGTGTTTGGTTACATTTACCATAAGTTGTCTTTTTACTCAAAAGGCATCACTGAAAAACCACCCGTTTTATTATACTTTTGGGGTAGATGGTATTATTTTACTGCAAAGCTTGTTGGGTTTTCTTCTTGGGTAAATTATTTGTTTTTTTAGGTTGATTGGTAGTACTTCGAAAATTTTAATCTGTGAATCCAATCTGTGAAATATCCACTTACTAATAAGAAGCTGTTTAAAATTTCAATTAAACAAGTTCAATATTTCACATATTTCTGTACTGCGCTAATAAATGTTTTAATAGCGCGATTGCAAATACGCGCAAGCGGGGAAACTTAAAATAGAAATTTATTTATTTACAACAAATTTTTGCGTGGTATTTTTATTACCCGATGTTACTGTAACAAAATAAACACCGCTGTTTTCAATCCCGATAGTTATCGGGAGCAAGTTTAATTTTTGCGTACCGATAGCTATAGGGATGGGTTTATCTGTGTAAACAACTTGATCAAGCACATCGGTTATTTTTATTTCATCAATAGGTTGCGATGCTGTAATTGAAATATTACCGTTACTTGGGTTGGGGTAAATAATTATTTTTTGTTCTTTTGTAAAATTAGCAATTTCTACTGCGGCACAGTTTAATAGAACAGATATATTGTTTGAATTGGAATTAGCTGTAGCTAAATCTGCTTTCGCATCTCCGTTAAAATCGGAACTTACTAAGCCAACAGGACCGAAACCAACACTAAAAGTAGTTGGTGCACCAAAACTACCGATACCCGTGCCCAACATTATAGATATATTGTTTTTGCCTCCATTTGCTGTAGTTAAATCTAAATTACCATCCATATTAAAATCTCCGCTTGTTACATAATTCGGAAAAGCAAGACCAACCGGAAAATTCATTGCCACATTAAAACTTCCAGTACCAGTTCCCAATAATACTGATACATCAGACGAATTATAATTAGAAGTTACTAAGTCTTTTTTTCCATCTCCATCAACATCTTCACTAATTACTGAATTAGGGCCGATTCCAACAGAAAAACTTGTAGCACTTCCAAAGCTACCGGTGCCAGTACCTAACAATACTGAAACGCTATTGGTGCTACTATTTGTCAAAGCTAAATCAACTTTAGAATCTCCATTAAAATCTGAACTTGTTATTAAATATGGCGAACTACCTGCTAAAAAACTTGTACCTGTACTAAAACTTCCTGCACCCGTACCTAAAAAAATTGACACGTAGTTCGAATTATAATAAGTTACCGCCAAATCTGCTTTTGTATCTCCATTAAAATCTGCACTAAACATTATATAAGGATTGACAAAACTTACTGTAAAGTTTGTGGCAGCGGAAAAACTCCCTGTACCTGTACCTAATAATACTGACACATTAGATGTAAGGTAGTTAGCCGTCGCTAGATCGATTTTGCCATCACCGTTAAAATCCGCACTAACAACAGAATTAGGAGCAGAACCTACTGCAAAATTTGCAGCGGTTCCAAAACTTCCGGTGCCTGTGCCCAATAATATAGACACGCTATCTGAAGTATTATTTGCAATTGCCAAATCTTTTTTTCCGTCAATATTAAAATCCGCTACGCAAATCGAATTAGGGTTAACATCTGTAGCAAAGTTTGTAGCCAGGCTAAAACATAATTGAGCGTTCACTTGTTCTATACTAACAAATAAAAGGAAAGGTAAAAATTTCTTCATTTTACTTTTTTCAAAACACATGTAAAATACTAACAATAGCCAGAGAGTTATTTTGGAAATAATATTTTTTTCCATTTAAAAACACAGACATTGTATTGTAAATAGCTATGGTAAAACTCCCTGAGTTAGATTGTGATAAAACAAGCAAATCTGCGGATGTAAAATTAATACCGGAAGAAGAACCTGTGATTTTTTTTTGAACTCTTTGCGTGTCAGAACCCATTATATAAATAATAGAATCAGCTTGAATTGATGGATGAGAATAAGTAAAGCCATTACCCCTGTAAAGATTGGTATCAATAATATCTAAGTTAAAATTATTAATATTTATTAATGGTTTAGTGGTTGTGAATTGATTTACAGGAGCAATAAAACCTGTAATTGTACCACCAAGTTTCCAAGTAAATGACGTGTCTTGCGACAAATCCATACCGTAGGATTTATATGTGCTATCATTGAGATAGAATAGTGTAGAGTCATTTAATGAAACATTACCAATATAATGTTTCGTTGCAGTATCTCCTGTTTGATTATAGATATTGCATGATGCCCCATAAAAATTGATGTTAGGTATTATACCGGCAAACCTAAATCTTGTTTGTGCAATAATTAAAATGCCATCTGCATCAAAAGGATAATTATCTACAAACACGGGCGATTGTATAAATAAAAAGTCAAAATGCGAATTATAATTCGGTGGCCAAGGGTTTGTTTTTGCATCAAGCAGCGAACACACCAAACAAAAAAAGGAGATAATTATTTTTTTCATAGCGAATATTTATTTAACGATTACTCTTCTTGTATAACTTTTGCCGTTTTCTGTTAATATTCTAAGCATATAAGTTCCCGCTCCATATTCAGATATATTTATATCCTCTGCTTCAGGCCATTTTTTTAGGTTCTCTTTATTTGCAATAAGATTGCCGCTAATATCGTAAATCCAAATATTCATTGTATTACTTTTATATGCAGCAGGTAATTTAATTTTAAATATACCATTGCTCGGGTTAGGCAATATGAGTAAATCGTTTTCTTCCATAGCTGATTTAACTACTGCATTAACCATAGCTTGCTGATAATTAGGTGTAGCTTGATTAAGTTGGTTTTTTATTGGAACTGTATTATCTACTTCTACAGGAGTATTAGGTGAATAATTAACAACTTCTGGTGAATACTCTACATGATGGGTTTTTACAATACCCATATTTGTACTTGCATAATTATACCCATTCGGACTCTTTGTATTTGCAATAGATGAATCTTGTGTTCTTGAATGAAAATTATTATTGACATAACTATTAGGGGTGCAACCAAATGGTGTACTTGGAACTGCGTGATAAATAGTTCCATTATTGCTATTTGCATGCCAACCAGCGGGGTAATGAATCCATTTTCCTGCCCTTACTGTAACATTTGCAGGGGCGCTGTTACCAACATTACCAAGCATTTCAACTGTTTCAAAAGCATCAATTTCTATAGGAGTGGCCATTGAACCAAGCCCGCTGCTCAATGGAAAATTATCTTTTATAATCCTGTCTGAAAGATCAATCATTTTAAAATTTCCGCTCATATATCTATTATGGTACAATCGCCATATATTGTGGTATAACATATAGTCGATTCCATTGTATTCTCCTGTAACTATATTGTTAGCAATGCCATTATAAACCCCATCAGTTCTTTGTTCAGGATGATCAATTCTACTGGAGGATGACCACTCATCTTGCGAATAAGCAGGCCATCCGGCATTCCAAGGACCTTCACAGGGTGCAAGATCTATTAAATCATTCATGTATTGATACCCTGGCTTTCCGTGAAAGAATACATTTTCAGGTCGTACTAGAAGTGCATTTCCACCATGAATTAGTCTGCGGGCAAATGGGGCATATTGATAATCCCAGTATTCTACATTTGCTTCCATACCGTCATTTGTATCGTTTGTATTTAAAATAGGAAAAAAATAACTAACAATAGTTGTTATTATTGAAGTGACCCATCCCCAAAGCCACCCTAACCAACTCCATATTTTTGTGAGAACTTGAGTTGTTTGATTAATAAAGTGACTTGCCACGGTACTATAAATACAATTACAAGAGGCATCCAACTGTGCAATCATACTTGCATTATCATTCTTAGTTGCCGCAGTATTACTTAATGCCTGCCAAGATAAAAAGCCGAGACTTTCAGTGTACCAATCGTGATAGGTACCACATGCGGTTGGCGCAGGACAACCAGTACAAGCCGCTGTAGAAACTCCTTGACCAGTTGCAATACATCCTATTTCTGCAAGTGGATAAGAAAAAGGTTCAGCGTAACCTCCTTGATAAATATTAAGACCTATTCCGGTGCACGGGTCCTTAATATGCCAACTGCACGTTTTTCCAACATAATGAACAAGCCTACCTGCAATATTTTCAGCTTCTACCAGAAGTTTATGATTAACGTTTAAATAAGAAGGTTCATAAGCAGTAAAATCATTATTACCATCCGTAGCACTTCCATCAACTAATGCTCGCACTAATGAAAGCCCGAACAACAAATTAATAGCATGATCTTGACTCATGTATACATCACTTTTATCTGCGTAATGCTTAACATCAACATAATCTGAATAATTACTTTCAACAGTATACTGTCCTTGTTGAGCAATAGAAGCAAAACCTCTGTCGGCAGTTCCAAAATTACCCGAATTTATTGGAAACTCATTTGGAAATGGATGACCGGTAATATTATCAATATAAGTTCCGTGATTAAAGTAATTAAAATGATCATAATTATCGCGCACAAAATATGTAGGGATATCATCACGCATTAAAAAACCGTTCAAATTATTCGGGCAACTTCCATACAAAGCATTTTCTGCATTATAATCCAATCTATTTACTGCATTTAAAGCGCAGAATAATTCATGATTAACTTTGGTAATGTCCTGTCCATTATCTATAAGTAATTTATATTCAGTAGCTAAAACACCAATATAATATCCAAGAGTTGATATTTCATCTCCAACCTCTAAAGTTGCCGAATGAAAACCTGAGGAATGAGCATCTTTGCCACGCCTATTAAAAGGCAAGCTCATTCCTTGTCCTGTGCCCACTAACATAAAATCGTTTACTAATTTGGTTCTGTAAAACCAATATTTTTTCATATCATCATCATTGTTATTATTGGGGTTAACAGTTGGTTGCTGAGCAAATAATTCGTTAATTAAAAGAAAAAAGATGAGTGTTTTTTTCATAATTCTATTCATTAATAGTTTTAAATAATTAAAAAAATTACCCGTTAAATATTATTTCATAATTAATCCCATTAATAGTCGCACTAATTTTTAGTACGTTTCCGGTTGATTCTCCTGTTAATTCTTCGATTTTCCAGATGGTATTTGTATTGATAAAAGGATTGTAATATCCCGGGCGCAACGAAGTAATTATTATATTAAGATAATTTTTATCGTTTATAAGTTCCATTTTCCCTTTACCAATAGAACCGTCAAAATAGATACCGGATTTGCTATCTGTACCTGTCGGGCAGAAACCAAGTGTATTAGATTCGGATAAAGCCACATCAATAGGAAAATATCTATGCATTAGACTTGTCATAGAATCTGGTCCATTGATATGATATTGATGTAAACTCCAACAACTAACACGGCTTAAGCGCTTGAATGGAGATTTAAACAAATATCGTCGTGGGTCGTCATGATATTTTTTACAACCCAAAAACAAGCAGTTGACAGCAAGTAACACAAGTAGTATTTTGAATAAATTTTTCACAAGAATTGCTTTTACAAAAAATTATTTCTTTTTAAGTTCTGCTAGCTCTTTTTTCAAAGCTTTGTTTTCTTCTTTAATTTCATTGATTTCCTTTTTCATTTCTATCAGATAAAGCGTATGTTCCTCAATTTTTTCCATTTGTTTTACTTGCAAACTGCCAACATTTTGACCTTTTTCTTCTACTTCGTTTGCACTTGGAATATTTGGCAGGTGATGGTTTTCGTTAACATATTTCTCCACTTCGTTTAAGGGCATAAGTTTATACTCCTTTTTAAACACATAATCTGCCCATCCCCCAGTTGTTTGATCCACAACCCAAAGTTCCTTTGCCACAAACATTCCATCTACAGATATTCGTGCGCTACTATATGGCGCAGAACGAGGATAAGTCGCGCCCGAATGGATGTAACCATTGTTATCAACTTGGAAAATTTTATTTCCAGCATTATTTATAGTAAATGGGGCAGTTGAAGAAGAACTACTATTAATAATTGTAGAGCCATCATTCTTAATCTGAAACAAAGAAGTTTCCGTTCCACTACCGTTAGCTAAATTATTATTTCTAATTGTTATAGCGTCGTTGGTAGATGTAGGATCTAAACTACGCAATACAATGGTTCCGTTTCCTGCACCGCCGGTGGCAGCCGAATTAATCTGTAAGCGCAAATTACCGCTACCAGGTGTTCCTTCAAAAACTGAAAAGTCTCCGCTGGCAAAGTGTGGACGAAACGCTGCTGAAGAAGCTATATCACCTACACCATTAGCTAAAAATTGAAGTGAACTACCATTACTGTGAGAAAGATATAATATCGGATTGGGATCATTTGGGTTTCCGTCAGTAATTTGCGTACTTCCGTCTGAATTAACAACAAAAAGACCTTGATCAGTACTATTAGATATAAATAAACTGGGGACCGAACTTGTCGTGGACCTTATGTCAAGAACACCTAAAGGAGTGGGAGTTCCAATTCCAATATTACCATTTGAACCATCAATTTTAAATCGTAAGATTCCAGTACCTGGAACCCCTTCAAAAATAGAGAAATCATGTCCACTAGCAAAGTATGGCGTCAATGCGCTAGAAGAAATAATATCTCCAGTACCGTTACCTAAAAATGATAGTGTGCTGCCGTTGCTGTGAGTAAGAAATAACAGCCCATTTGAGTTATTGGGGTCTGCGTCAGAAATTTCCGTACTTCCATCGGAGTTTACAATAAAAAGGCCTTTGTCGGCACTATTAGCTATAAATAAACCCGGAGTTGAACTCGCAGAGCTTATTATCGAAAGCACACCTATAGGAGAAGGAGTTCCAATTCCAACCTTACCATTTCCATCTACAGTTATAAAATTGGATGCGCTATTCCCTAACCTGAAAGCCGTTTGCCCGTTAGGAGCAATTACATCCAACTGCGCAGAAGGGGTTGAATTATTTACACCGATTCCTAATTGCCCAGTTGTTTTTAACCACATATAACGATTGTTGCCAGCTTTAAAAACCAAATCAAAAGCATCACATGTTCCTATGGCAGGTGGGTTAGCAAAACCAATGAAATTTGCAATATTATTACCGCCTATATTCCAATTAAAAGAATTTGTTGCGCAAGACAATTGTTGGCCACCACCACCTATACCTCTTGATAAATTACCGCTTGCGTCAACATACAGCTCGGTTAAACCGGTGCCGCCCGCGAGAGAAGAAATAGTTACACTGCCACTCGTTAAACTTCCTAAGTTGCTATTACCGCTAACTGTAAAAGAAGGAGCGCTTATTCCTCCTGTTGAAGTTAAACTTGATACTGTTGTTGCACCGCTTGTTAAAGCACCCGTTGTTACTGCTCCGCTTAAAGTTGTTGTGCCTGCAACATTTAAATTACCGGAGTTTGAAAGACTTGATACAGTTGCCGCGCCACTCGTTAATGCACCTGTTACTCTCGCATCACCTGTTGTTGTAAAACTTGTAGCTGTTAATCCGCCTGTAAAATTTACATTGCCGCCGCTCATTGTCCACGGCGAAGTGGCGGCCTGTATTTCTAAATTATCAATACGTAAAGTTCCTGTGGCACTTGCTCCACTTGCCGCAAAACGTATATATACCGCCGTTTGATTATTTAAAGTTGATGCCCCGCTTAAATCAACATACGCTTCTGTAAATGTAGTATTAAGTCCGGGAGCTACTGTATTGCTTAATGCCGTAAAGGTTGTACCATCTGTACTATAGGAAATTGTTATAACAGTTGCACCCGTAGTGCTGTGTTCGCTTTGAAAATAAACTTTGTAGTTTATGTATTTATTTAAATCGCTGCCACCTAATGTAAGTGTCCAGTAACGGGTATTTGTTCCGCTGCTGTTTGCCATTGATAAAGCGTTGCCCGCTGTTGTATTTTGCGTGAATGCGCCGGTACCTGTTGCTGTTCCGCTGTAAGCTGCATCAGCTTCGGTTCCGTTTACGGAAGCTGTGATATTACTTGCCGTGCTTGTTGCTGACATGGGCAAGGAACTACCATTACAGTCAAAATTTGCAATGGTGGTCTGCGCCAAAAAATTCATGCTTGTAAGGCTAAAGCAGGCTATTACAACTGCTTTTAACCAATGGGGGGGGGGGTAGAAGATGTTTTGCTCATGATTTTATTTTTAGAATTAATTATGAGAGAAAAGAAATTTGTATATACGAATGTAAAGAATGAAATAGACAAAAGCAAGAAAAATGTTTGTTTATGTTTTATGCCGCCTTACTTATCCTCGTTGTAACGAGGACGAGTTTGATTACTGCGTCCTGAAAGTAATGGGTTGGTTAAAACTTACTTTAACGGGTTTTCCTTGTAATAATCCGGGTTTCCATTTAGGCATTAGTTTAATAACACGTAAGGCTTCTTCATCGCAACCAAAACCAACACTATGCATTATTTTGGTCTCAATAATTTTTCCTTGCTCATCAACAACAAAGTTTACCCATACTTTACCCGAAATTCCGTTTTCTCTTGCAGGATATGGATAAACCAGATTGTCTGTCAAAAACTTTGAAAGCCCGGGCATAAAAGGTAATACATCCGGAGCCGTTGTAGCGCCACTACTTACAGTTAAAGTATTAGTTGACTCAATAGTTAAAGTTGATGTACCGGTACCCGGAATAGTGGTGGTGGTATTTAAAGTATTTGTTCCTGTTGATTGTATATTGGTATTTAATGTAGTGTTTACGGCTTTATCTGTGCTGTCTATTATTATTGTGCCGATAATAGCTTGTACAATCGGCTTACTTGCAGCAGTTGTTGGTTTTTGTATCTCCGGTTTTTTTATTTTTGGCTTCGTTCCATCAAAGGTGGTAGTTATTTCCGGTATTATATTTGGGACTGTAATATTTGGCAACTCAACTTTTGTATTAACTAATAACGACAAACCAAAAAAACCAAATATAAAAATTGAAGCAGTAAGCAGAAGAGATTTTAAAACGGTGCTGTTGTAAGATTTGCGAATAACATAAGCACCATAATTTTGGTTGCGTTTTTCAAAAAGTATTTCGTTGAGCGTACCAACGTTGTTTCTAAAAAGATTCATGGCTGTTGTTGTTTTAATTTGTTTAAATCAAAGTTACAGCATCATGCGACTAAAAGAAAGTCTGACTTCAGAACTGGTAGTACCCATTTAGCAAGTGGTTGGTTTTTGGGATTAAGTGGTAAAAAAATCCCCTACCAACGGCAGAGGATTTTTGTATGTATTGTTGGTATTCTAATTATCTATTCATCAGCATTCATTAATTTTTGTGGAGTGCCATTACCACCTCCGCCGTTCGGCGCTTGGTTTGGCTGTTGTTTATTGGCACGATGTTCTTTCATTTTTAAACGTTGCTCTTCCCATTTTGTTTTTTGTTCGGGCGTTAAAATTCCGTTCATGGTTTGCATAAACTGTTCTTTTATTGGTTTTACTTCAGCACGCATAGCTTTTTTATCGCCGTTAAGTTCATATTTTGTACGTAAAGTTTGTATAGCCGAAGTGCGCGTTAAAAGAGCTTGGTAAGTTTTTTGTTTTTGGTCTTCTGCAAGCCCTAACATTTTTTGTAAACGCATAGACTGACGCGTTGCCATTTGTTCGGGAGTTGGTTTGGTGCGTTTTGCCGCTTGGCTTGTCGCCGGTTCTGTAGTTTGTTGTTGTGCCTGCGCAAAATTTAGCGCGCTTAGGATTAGAATTGTTGCTGTTATCTTTTTCATGGTGTATGTTTTCTTATTGGATGCAGTTAATTCAAAAAGGTTTAATGCTGATTATAAAATCAGCCTATTTGCGTACATAAACCCGATTATTTTAAGATTTTTTAAGAGATTTCAATCAAGAAGGAATACTTGACATGAAAAATTCGTGCGAATGCGCTACTTTGCAAATAAGACTGTGATAATACTTATACCATTGCTTTTTGCCTTGTTCTTTAGCCTTTAAATGAAGGGAGTCTTGTCGCCATTGATTGATGCTCTCCATCGTATCCCAATAAGAAATAAAAGTGCCCGGCACACTGCTGTATCCAAAACAACCGCTTAACGAAAGAGCTGTCTGCATAGTTTTATCATTCATTTCTTCGTAACCGGTTAAGTCTTCGTTTTTTTCTGAAATAAAGATAACCGCAAAGTAAGGTGCTTTTGGCGTAACGTTATTTTTCCAACATGTTTGCATCTTTAACTATATTTTAATTCCAATAAGTAATACATCGTCTACTTGTTCTAAATTTCCTTTCCAATCAGTAAAAGCAGTTGAAAGAAATTTATTTTGTTCTTCCAAGCTTTTGCCATTTATTGCCAGTAATAATTCTTCCAGTTGTTTATATTTGAATTTTTTTCCTTTCAATCCGCCAAATTGATCAGGGTATCCATCAGTTAAAGTATATACTAAATCCCCTTTCTGTAACTGAACAGTATATAAAGTAAATGAATTTATATCATTGGGTGATTTGCCAACCGGCATTTTATCTGCACTGCAGGTAATTATTTCATTGTTTCGAATAATATAAAATGAATTATTTGCAGCTGCGTATTCAAGTTTTAAATTAACAAAATCAAAACAACATAAAATACAATCCATACCATCTTTTGATTCTACCGTGCCTGTTTGATTTAAGGACTTGATAATATCTTTGCGGGCTTCATTTAAAATTAAATGAGGAGCGGTTATGTTTTTCTCAATAACAATTTCATTTAAAATAGAAATATTGAGCAGACTCATAAATGCCCCCGGAACCCCATGACCCGTACAATCGGCAGTAGCTAAATAGAATTTGTTTTTGTGATTAAGTGCCCAGTAAAAATCTCCACTTACAATATCTTTAGGTTCGTATAAAATAAAAAAATCTTTTACGTATTGAGAGATGTAATTATGGGAAGTGATAACAGCGCGTTGAATTCGTTTTGCATAATGTATGCTGTCTAATATTTCTTTTTGTTTTTCGTCAACTACCTCTTTTTGATGTTGTACTTCCTGCCGCTGTTTTTCAATTAAAATATTTTTTTGTTGTAATGCAACATGACTTTTTTTCTTTTGGCGATAGCTTCGGTAAACTAACAATCCGGAGCAGGAAACCAGAATAAGAAACAGAATAATAAAGTAGTTAATTGTTTTTTGTTTTTCTATAATTACCTGTTGTTGTTTTTTATCGTCATTTAAAAAATTAATTTCTGTTTGTTTTTTTTCAATGGCATAATTTTCCTGCAGGTTAGCCAGTAGTTGAGATTTGTTGTCGTTTATAAGCGAATCTTTTGCTATTGAAAATAATTGGTAATACTTTAACGCTTTATCTAATTTATTTTGAACTGCATAAAGTTTTGATAAAAGTTGGTACGCATCTTTAGTCTCTAACGCTGCTTGATTTTCTTTGGCTTGCTGTAAGGAGGCTAGTAGATTTATTTCTGCTAAATCATATTTCTTTAATTCAATATAAACCTCGCCTAATTCATTTTTAGCCGCGCACACGAGGACACTTAAGTTATACTTTTCTGCAGTTTTTAAAGCGCTCTTGGTATATTTTAAAACTTTTGCAAAGTCTCTTGAAATAAAGTAACAATGAGCCAGCCCCATATTAGAGTTGGCGTACTGACTGTAATCTTCTGTTTCAATGGCTATGTTTACTGCTTTTTCGTAATAAAAAATGGCTTTTTTGTAGTCGGGCAGGTCAGCATAATTATTGGCTAAATTATGGTAAATAATTGCCTCCCTTGTTTTGTCTTTATATTTAATACAATCCGGAAGCGCTTCTTCGCCATAGGCAATAGCTTTTTTATACTCTTTTAAATTATAATAGACTGTTGCAATGTTTAGTTTGGTAATATAAATTTTATTTTGAAGGTTGAGTTCCTGTTTTAGTTTTAAAGATTGGAAATAGTAGGATAACGATTTATCGTAGATGCCCATCACATCATAACAATTGGCAATATTATTATAACACTTAGACATAGAAATTTTATTATTTTCTTTTTTTGAAATGTCAAGCGCTTTAAAATAATTTAACAATGCTTTTTTATTTTCTCCCCTGTTAAAAAAGTAAGTGCCCTTTTGAATATTAGCACTGATAGAATATTTTGTGGGCATTAACCTTGCGGCAATTGCCAAACAAGAATCACTATACGTAGCTTCTTCTTGCGAACCGTTGGTACCGTTTAATAAAGAAGAATAGAGCTGAAATCGTAAAGTATCCTGTTTTGTTTGGCTAATCAAGACTAAAAGAGAATCTATTTTTTTGTTTTGAGAAAAGGAGTAATGAGTTAAAAGTAATGAGTGGAGATATAAAAGGAAAATTAATTTTTTCATAAGTTCAAAGTTAATAACCAAAAAACACTAATCGCTTGGGGTGTTTTTTTCATCCTGTTTAGTAGCACAATACATAAAAGTAAAAAAAGTAACAATTATTTTTAGCAGTTAATCCTGATTTCTTTTCTTCACCATTGTAAGAATAGTAGCAATGGCCACAGTTTCTCCGGTTTCATCGTATACATCTACCAACCATTTTACAATTCCCTTAGAAATATCTTCAGGTGTTTTTTTCTCTTGCACAATTTTTTCTTTGCAGGTAAAACGTACACCAATGGTGCTTCCCGGGTAAACGGGTTTGGTAAAACGACACTCATCTATTCCGTAATTTAATAATACCGGGCCCTTGGGTGCATCTACAAAAAGCCCCGCTGCGCGACTTAAAATATAATATCCGTGCGCAACTCTCCCGGTAAAAATTGTTCCTTCCAATGAGTTTGCATCCATGTGTGCGTAAAATTTATCACCGCTTAATTCCGCAAAATCTTCAATGTTTTTTAAAGTTACAAGATGTGTATCTGTAATTAAAGTTTCTCCTATTTCTAAATCTTCAAAGTATTGTTTAAACGGATGAATGTCTTTTATAATATATTTCCCGCCTTGCTGATACTGGTTTAAAATTGCCGTAATCATTGTAGGCGTTCCTTGTATTGCGGTACGCTGCAAATAATGAAACACCCCCCGTTTACCACCCATTTCTTCTCCACCACCTGCACGCCCCGGACCACCATGCACCAATAATGGCATTGGAGAACCATGACCTGTACTTTCTTTAGCACACTCGTTATTCAGCACTAAAATTCTTCCGTGCATGCAAGCTGCACCAATGGTGTATTTGCGTGCAATGCTATTATCTGCTGTAATAATTGAACTTACCAACGAACCTTTGCCCATCTTGCTCAAGGTAATTGCTTCGTCTAAATTTTTATAGGGCATTAAAGTGCTAACCGGGCCAAAAGCTTCTACACTATGACAATCTAAGTTTTTAAAGGGATTATCATTGAAGAAAATAATAGGCGGCATGAAAGCTCCTTTGTTTTTATCGGCACCTTTTACATCGAACTTTTCAAAATCTCCAATGATAATTTTTTGTGATTTAGAAAGTAGTTCAACTTTTTCTTTTACTTCCAGTAATTGTGCTTTTCCTGCAAGCGCGCCCATTCTTACTCCTTCTACATTTGGGTCGCCGATAATATTTGACGCTAATCTTTTTCCCAAGGCGATATGTACATCTTCAACCCTATTTTCCGGAACGATAATTCTGCGAATGGCAGTACATTTTTGTCCGGCTTTGGTTGTAATTTCTCTCGCAACTTCCTTGATAAAAATATCAAACTCAGGTTTATCGGGCGTAACATCAGTACCAAGCACACAGCAATTCAAAGAATCGGCTTCCATATTAAAAGAAACTGATTCTTCTAAAATACGCGGATGCGCTTTCAACATTTTTCCGGTAGAGGCAGAGCCGGTAAATGTTACCACGTCTTGATTCATTACATGATCTAAAATTCCGTTAGCGCTTCCGCAAATTAATTGCAAAGATCCTTCGGGTAAAATTTTGCTCGCAATAATTTCTTTTACTACGGCTTCAGTTAAAAAAGAAGTAACCGTTGCAGGCTTGATAATAGCAGGCATTCCGGCCAACCAGTTAACAGCAACTTTTTCCAACATTCCCCAAACAGGAAAATTAAATGCATTAATGTGTATGGCAACTCCTTCCTTGGGCACACAAATATGGTGACCAATAAAAGTATTGTTCTTGCTTAGTTTTGCAACATCGCCGTCAAAACAATAAGATTCATTTGGGAATTGACGACGCAAGGAAGCGTATGTAAATAAATTTCCTATTCCCCCTTCAATGTCAACCCAACTATCGGCGCGGGTTGCACCGGTTGCCCAGCTAATTTTATAAAAATCTTCTTTTTTAGTTTGTAAGTGCATGGCTAATGCTTTCAACATTAATCCTCTCTCCTGAAAAGTCATTTTGCGGAGTTTTGGCCCGCCAACAGTTCTTGCGTAATCACACATTTTGGCAAAGTCAATACCTTTGCTACTTGCTGTTGCTACCACATCACCTGTAATGGCGTTAAATAATTCTTGTCCTGCCTCGGCTCCTGCCACCCATTGTCCGCATGTATAGTTCTGTAGTTTCATTTCTTACGTAATTTGGGTAAATATAAAACTTTGTTAATATAGTTTAACCTTTATAATCAATAAATACCTTAATTTTGTTGCACTAAAAATAAAATAAAAAAACATGACCCGAGCCTTTTCAGGCGAACACCATGTTACATTAATTTAAAAACTAAAATAAACAACATGATATCATTAATAGGAAAAAAAGCCCCCTCTTTCAAAGCTTCGGCTGTTTTGGGTGGCGGAGAAATTGTAACAAATTTTTCTCTCGATCAATACATTGGTAAGAAATACGTAGTATTCTTCTTTTACCCGAAGGATTTCACTTTCGTTTGTCCTACCGAGCTACACGCTTTTCAGGAAAAACTGGCTGAATTTGAAAAACGCAATTGCGCAATAGTTGCCTGCAGCACAGATACCGAACAGAGCCATTGGGGTTGGCTACAAATGGAAAAAAGCCATGGCGGAATAAAAGGTATTACTTATCCGGTAGTGGCAGATACTACCAAAACCATTTCAGCTAACTACGGTGTTTTAACAGGGGAGTATGATATGGATGAAGATGGTAATTTAATTGCCACCGGTTCTATGATTGCTTACCGCGGTTTATTTTTAATCGATTTAAAAGGTAATGTACGTCACCTTTTAATAAACGATTTACCATTAGGCCGCAATGTAGATGAGGCTATACGTATGTTAGATGCCTTAACTTTTAACGAAGAAAACGGCGAGGTTTGTCCTGCAAACTGGAACAAAGGAAAAGATGGACTTAAAGCTGACCATAAAGGCATTGCAGAGTATTTGTCTAAACACTAATATTTTAAGCATTCCAATTAAAAGTCCTTGGCAGAAATGCCGGGACTTTTTTGTTTAATTAGCTATATTTTGCTAAAAAACAGTTTGCATTTTTCCATATTTTAGTATCTTGTGAGCTCTTATGTTGCTTAATTTTAGATGTATAGTGTTTGGGGCTCTTTTATTTACGGGGCTGTCTGCTTTTTCGCAGATAAAACCTCCAAAAGGTAAGTGGGAGCCGGAAGATGCTGAAGAGCATTTTAAGATGCATAACTTTATGATGGCCATGCCCATGTATAAAGAGTTGGTAAAACGAGAGCCTGCCAATTTAGATTACAACTATAAATTAGCATATTGCTATTTGCAAACTTACATTGATAAGCCCGCTGCAATTCCATATTTAGAAAAAGTTGTTAAAGAACCTAAATGTAAAGCTGAAGCTTGGTTTTGGATGGGAAAAGCCTATCATTTGGCAAACAAATTTGATGGCGCCATTAAAGCTTACAGCAAATACAAGGAATTAATAGGTAAAGATAAAATTGAGGTCGAAAAAGCCGATCACTATATTGATCAATGTCACAATGCACAACAACTTACAAAATATCCTATCAATGTAACATTTACTAACGCAGGTCCGGAAGTAAATTCAGAATTCCCCGATTATTACCCTTGGATAACGCAAGATGAACAAACTATTTTTTTTACCTCGCGTCGCAAAGGAGGACACACCATGCAGGTAGAAAGTGATGGGTATTTCTCTTCAGATTGTTATTCTTCTTCTGTGTTGGATGGCAAATGGGATAAAGCAAAAAACTTAGGCAATTTTATTAATACCAATCTCGATGAACAAGTTGTAGGTATAAAACCCGATGGCAGCGAGTTAGTTGTTTATGTAGACCATATTACTGAATTGGAGGATTTATACATCACAAAGAAAAAAAATAACGGGTATACAAAACTTGAAAAATTCAGCGAAAACGCAAATAACCAAAAGGAATACTCGGGTTCTATTTTTGATACGGATGAGGGCCCTGTTTTGTATTTTGTAAGAAACGATAAAACTTCATTGGGAGAAACAGATATTTATACTGCGCGACTGTTGCCAAACGGGCAATGGGGCATAGCGCAAAATATCGGCGCTAATATCAATACTAAATACCGTGAAGATTTCCCTTGGCTTTCTACAGACGGAAAAACTCTTTATTTTTCTTCTGAAGGACATAGCAGTATGGGTGGTTTTGATTTATTTAAATCAATTTGGGATGAAGATGAACAGAAATGGAGTAAGCCAATTAATTTAGGATATCCGCTTAACACTTCAGACGATGACCGACAAATTTCTATTTTACCTGATAATCGTGCAGGGTATATAAGTGCTTCGCGACCCGGCGGATTAGGCGATTTGGATATTTACCGCATTAAGTTTGAAGACAACGATCAAAAATTTAATGTATACCGTGGTAAAATTCTAAAAAGTGATTCTACTACTAAAGGAGAAATACAGGCAAACATTTCTGCTGTCAACACAAAAACAAATGATGAAATAACCTTTGTCTCAAATAAAACAACCGGAAAATATGTTATGGCTTTGTTGCCCGGCACTTATAAAGTAAAAATTACTTGTGATGGGTATAAAGATATTGACGAAACTATTATCATTTTTGAATTTGGTGTTGCTCGCCCCGAGACCATAAAAAATTATGTAGTGATGAAGAAGTAGTAGTAGTTACTTTATGCATCCTCTCTTTTGCCACAGATTTACACAGATTTTATTTAGTAAAAAGTAAAACGAAATTTGTTTCAAATTTTTTTTTGACATCAATAAAATCGAGCGTTGTAATGTTTTTAACAACAATTTTTAAAAACTAATCTACGAAAACAATCTATGCAAATTTGTGCAATCCCCGACTACTTTAATTTTTTGCGCTACTCCCAAAAAAAATAATCTGTGCAAGCAATCTGTGTAAATCCGTGAAATCTGTGGCTTGCTTGTCGGAGCGGAATCAGTGGACTGTTTTAATCTTCATTCAAAAAAATCTTATCAATTACGGCCTTGTTTTTTTCTAAAATTACTTTGCGCTTCATGCTCAATTTGGGCGTCATTTCTCCGGTTTCTACACTCCATGTATGCGAAAGTAATTCGGGGCGTTTAATCTGTTCGTAAGGCGCAAGTTCTTTATTCATTTCACGTATAAAAGCATTTAATTCCTTTCTCAAATCCGGGTTATGAATAATCTGTTCATTGGTAGTAAACTCAATTCCTTTTTCATTACACCACTCTTTTATATAATCAAAAGACGGAATAATTAAAGCCGAAGCAAATTTTTGTTGCTCACCAATAACCATACACTGCTCCACAAAACGGCATTCCTTTAATTTACTCTCTAAAACTAATGGCGCAATGTATTTTCCGCCCGATGTTTTAAATATTTCTTTTTTACGATCGGTAATTTTTAAAAAATCTCCATGCACAAACATGCCAATATCGCCAGTGTGAAACCAACCTTCTTTATCCATTACTTCTGCTGTGGCTTCCGGGTTTTTGTAATAGCCAAGCATTACACCCGGCCCTTTTACAAGTATCTCTCCGTCTTCCGCAATTTTAACTTTGGTGTCTTTAATTACTTTACCAACAGTTCCAAAAATATTATTCCCTTTTCCATAATGTGTAACAGCTATTACGGGAGAAGTTTCCGTCAACCCAAATCCTTGAAAGGTGTTTATGTTTGCACACGTAAAAACTCTTGCTAAACGGGGCTGTAAAGCAGCGCCACCCGACGCAATGTAGCCTATTTTTCCTCCTAAGGCTTCACGCCATTTTACATAGACTAATTTATCTGCCAGTTTGCGTTTTAATTCGTAAAAAAAACCGTTTGCTCCATCGGGTTCATAAACAAGAGCAAGATTCAATGCCCAATTAAAAATTTTCTTTTTAAAGCCTTTCAGCTGTGCACCTTTACTCAGCATTTTATCATATACGCGCTCTAATAAGCGAGGCACGGTTACAATAATTTGCGGTTGTATTTCTTTTAAATCTGCAGCAACTGTATCTATAGCTTGAGCATAATAAATAGAAATCCCTAAATAAAGCATAAGGGTATTAAACATACGTTCATACACATGGTTAAGTGGCAAAAAACTTAAATTTCTCCAGGTATGGTGAAAGGGAACAAATGTTTCGCAGGAAAGGGCATTACTCAATAAATTAGTATGACTTAACATTACACCCTTGGGAGTGCCCGTTGTTCCTGAGGTGTAGAGTATACTGATTAAATCATTTGGTTTTATACTTTGTTTAATACGCTCAATTTCATTTTTCTTTTCGGCTAAATGTTGCTTGCCTGATTCTAAAATTGTAAAAAACGAATCAGGCGCTTCCTTGTCGTTAAAACTGCTTAAAAATTGAAAAAGTTTGTGCGAACTGATAGCGTGAAGTTTTTTTAATATATCAATCGATGAAAAGAAAACCCCTTTTACTTCGGCATGTTTTAAAATAAATTCTAAATCATGTTGACTGATAGTAGGATATATCGGTACCAATATCACTCCAATTTGCTGACAACCGTAATCTACAAAGTTCCACTCGGGGCGGTTGTTAGATATAAGAGCAATAGTATCGCCCGGTTTTATGCCTTTTTGCAACAAGGCGGCCGAAACATAATTTACGTTTGAAATAAATTCGGATACTGATATGGTTTTCCAAGTACCTTTCTTTTCTTTGTGGCCTAAAATATCGGTTTTATCTGCAAACTGATTTTGCAGCTTATCTAAAATATCAAAAATTCGTGTTACCTGCATAGTTTTTTTATGTGCAATTAATTCAGCAAATTTGAGATGAAATTAATAAATAAATTTAAATGATAATAATTACCGGGGCGGCAGGGTTTATTGGAAGTTGTTTACTAAGCGAATTAAATCACGCAGGGCTTGAAAACATTGTTGTTTCGGACGATTTTTCGGATGAAGAAAAGAATAAAAACCTGTTGGGTAAAAAATTCACTCAAAAAGTACATAGAAATGATTTAGCTGCATTTATTGAGGCAAATCCGGATAAGATTGAGTTTATTTTCCATATTGGCGCCCGTACAGATACTACTTTGTTTGATGTAGAAATCTTCAATAAACTGAATTTAAACTATACCAAACAAATTTGGAATTTATGCGCTAAGCTCAATATTCCCTTAGTTTACGCATCTTCGGCAGCTACCTATGGCTTAGGCGAGTTTGGTTACGATGATGAAGATGAAAGCATCATTTCAAAATTAAAACCACTTAACCCTTATGGCGATAGTAAAAACGATTTTGATAACTGGGCATTGCAGCAAAAAACAAAACCTACTTATTGGGTGGGATTAAAGTTTTTTAATGTGTATGGCCCTAACGAATATCATAAGGGCAGAATGGCTTCAGTTATTTTTCATGCCTTTAATCAGATAAAACAAACCGGAAAAGTAAAATTGTTCCGTTCTCATAATCCAACATATAAAGATGGCGGACAACTACGCGATTTTATTTATGTAAAAGATTTATGCAACGTAATTTTATTTCTTTATAAAAACAAAGTGGCAAACGGCATTTATAATTTAGGAACCGGTAAAGCCCGCACTTTTTTAGATTTGGCAAAAAATACCTTTAAGGCAATGGGTGTGGCAGACAATATTGAGTTTATTGATACGCCTTTGGATATTCGAGATAAATACCAGTATTTTACCGAAGCAAAAATGAATAAACTTCAAAAGGCAGGTTATATAAAACCTTTTTCTACTTTAGAAGAAGGAGTTAATGATTATGTGAAAAATTATTTATCAAACCATTTATATTTTTAAAATGAAATCGCAGATTCACAAATACACTAATTTCAAAAATAAAGTTATGAGTAAAAAAACGATCCTTCTACTGTTTATTACAGTTGGTTTTTTAGCCAACGCCCAACAACTAACTTATCCTAAAGCAAAAAAAGGAACACAAGTCGATGATTATTTTGGAATCAAAGTGGCCGACCCGTATCGTTGGCTGGAAGACGATAACAGCGCCGAGACAAAAGCCTGGGTAGATGAAGAAAATAAAGTTACGTTTGATTACTTAGCTAAAATTTCTTTCAGAGAAAAAGTAAAAAACCGACTTACCCAACTATGGAATTTCGAAAAGCTTACCTCTCCATACAAAAAAGCGGGAATGTATTTTTCGTTTTATAATAACGGGCTGCAAAACCAGTCGGTAATGTACGTACAGAAAAATTTATCTGATCCTCGTACAGAATTACTTGACCCCAATAAACTTTCTACAGAAGGCACAGCTTCACTTTCGGGTTGGGCTGTTTCTAAAGACGGTAAGTACCTTGCCTATGGTATTTCTAAAGCCGGCAGCGATTGGGTTGAAATTCATGTAATGGAGATTGAAACAAAAAAACAATTGGAAGATAAGGTAGAATGGGTAAAATTTTCGGGAATTAGTTGGTGCAAAACCGGTTTTTATTACAGCAGATACGATGCGCCGGAAGAAGGGAAAGCACTCACCAAAAAAAATACCGGACATAAAGTTTATTTTCATTTAGTTGGAACTAATCAGAGTGCCGATAAACTTATCTATGAAGATAAAACGCAACCCGATTGGAATTTTGGCGTGGGCGTTACCGATGATGAAAACTATCTTATTTTAAGTGCCACCGAAAGCACCAGTGGAAATACACTCTGGATTAAGCCTGTAGCAGAAAATACGCAATGGAAAAAAATTGTCGATGATTTTAATTCTGATGTGAACGTAATTGGTAATAACGGAGATAATTTTTATGTACTTACTAATATGAGTGCTCCCAAACAAAAACTAATTCGAATTAATTTTTCGAAAACCGATAAACAATCTTGGGTGACTATTATCCCTGAAAAAAATGATTTGTTGGAAAGTGTACACGAGTGCTCCGGAAAATTATTAGTTAATTACTTAAAAGACGCTACTTCTCGGTTGTATATGTATGATACTTTGGGAAAACAGATTAACGAAATAAAATTAAGCGGACTTTGTAAGGTTGATGCAATCAACGCTGATAAGAAAGAAACAGAAGCTTTCTATGCAAGTTATTCTTATACCGCGCCTACCGTTATTTTTAGATATGATGCAACTACAAATACGGCTACACAATATTTTAAACCTAAAATTGATTTTAAATCGGAAGAGTATGAAACGAAACAAGTGTTTTTTGCAAGTAAAGACGGGACAAAAATTCCAATGTTCATTACAAGCAAAAAGGGAATTAAATTAGACGGAACAAACCCTTGTTTTGTTTATGCGTACGGCGGGTTTAATGTTTCTTTAACTCCTGGGTTTCGCATTGCCAGTGCTTTATTTTTAGAAGCCGGTGGAATTTATTGCGTTGTTAATTTGCGTGGAGGAGGAGAATACGGAGAAGATTGGCATAAGAGCGGAACAAAATGTAAAAAACAAAATGTGTTTGACGATTTTGTTGGAGCCTGCGAATATTTGGTAAAAGAAAAATATACTTCGCATGATAAAATTGCCATACACGGTGGTAGTAATGGCGGCTTACTTATTGGCGCCGTTATGACACAGCGACCTGATATTGCGAAAGTAGCTTTGCCCGCAGTAGGCGTGTTGGATATGTTACGTTTTCATTTGTTTACTATTGGCCGCGCTTGGAGTGTTGATTATGGTAACAGTGAAAGCAAAGAAGATTTTGACTGTCTGTATAAATATTCTCCTTTACATAATGTAAAAAAGGTGAATTACCCTGCTACTATGATTTTAACCGGAGATCATGATGATCGTGTTGTGCCGGCACACTCGTTTAAGTTTGGTGCAACTTTGCAGGAAAATCAAGCAGGTAAAGAACCTATTTTAATTCGTATTGATAAAAATGCAGGGCATGGCGCAGGTAAACCAACAGCAAAACAAATAGAAGAGGCTGCTGATATGTGGAGCTTTGTTTTTTATAAGTTAGGGATGGTTTATTAATCCTTGGCGTGTCATTCCGAGCCCAAGCGAGGAATCTGTTGCTTATTAATTACCAAACTGCCCATGCAGATCCTTCACGGCGCGAAATGCTTATTCAGGATGACACACACTTTTTACTGATGATGATACTTCTCACCCTTAATAATAGTAAATGCTCTGTACAATTGCTCACAAAACAAAAGTCTGATTAACTGATGAGAAAAAGTAAACTGAGAAAAGCTTATTAAAGAATATTTTTTCCGCAGGGCATCTGTAAAACCATACGGACCACCAATTACAAAGCACAAACTTTTTTTACCTAAGTTTAATATTTGCTGCATTTGTTTAGCAAATTCAACAGAAGAAAATTCTTTTCCATTCTCATCCAGTAAATAAATAGTATCGTATTTTTCTAAATGAGTAAGAATTTGTTTTTCTTCTTCCTGTTTTTGTTCAGGAATGGTTTTATTGCGTATGTTTTTTGAAATAGAAATCGTTATAATCTCAAACGAATTATAACGATTTGCCCGCTTGGCAAATTCCTGTACCCCCTGCTCAACAAAGCTTTGGTCGGTCTTGTCTATTTGGAGGAGAATTATTTTCAATTTTTATATTGTAAAAAATCAAGGGTTATATTACCATTTAGAATTGAATTTTCTAAAGTCATTTTTAAACCGGTTAATTTATGATAGATGCCTCTAATATAAATAGAATCTAACGGAGGTGTGTAATGAATAGGGGACTGCAAAACTCTGAATTTTGTTATTCCAATATACAAGTGTTTGTTTGATAAATCAATCCTGGCAACCCCGGAGGCCGAACCACCTGCGCCTTTTCCACCTTCTACATGATAATACCCCTCGCTTCCGTCCGAAATATCTATGAAAAAATCATAAACTCCGGTGTGCGAAATCCAATGACCAAGATAGGAAGGATTTTTCACACTCGCTTTTTTACAACCTGTAAAAGAAAATAGACAGAGAAGAAGTAGAATGATATTGAATTTATTACTTTTCATATTGCATTAGTAAAATTAAGAAAATTTTTTCAAATCCCCTTCATTTCTTACCTTAGCTGCAATATGCATTCGTACCTTAAAAAACATAAAAACAATTTTAATTTCAAAAAATTTGTCAAACAGGCTTTTGCCGAAGATGTTGGTAATGGAGATCATACTACGCTTGCAACCCTTAAAAAGAATAAGCTTGGCATTATGCAATTGCTTGTAAAGCAAGAAGGAATATTAGCAGGAGTAGAGGCAGTGCGTATGATTTTTAAATACGTTAATCCCAAAATAAAATTTCAATTAAAAATAAAAGACGGAGCAAAGGTTAAAACAGGCAATGTTGCTTTTGTTGTTTCGGGTCCTTCCGATCAATTGCTTACCGCAGAACGTTTAGTATTAAACATCATGCAAAGAATGAGTGGCATTGCCACCTATACAAATCAATTGCAGCATCTTTGTCAGGGCACTAAAACGAAAGTCATTGATACACGTAAAACAACACCTTTATTTCGTTTTTTCGAGAAATGGGCGGTAGTTATAGGCGGAGGCGCAAATCATCGTTATGCTTTATACGATATGATTTTAATAAAAGATAATCATATTGATTTTGCGGGAGGAATTACAGAAGCTATTGATGCGGCTAATGTCTATCTAAAAAAAAATAAATTAAAATTAAATATAGAAGTCGAGTGTCGTTCATTGCGAGATGTAGAAAAAGTAATTAAGCACGGGAAAGTACAGCGTATTATGTTAGATAATTTTTCTCCTGTCATGGTGAAACAAGCTGTTAAACTCATCAATAAAAAATTCGAGACAGAAGCTTCCGGCGGTATCAATGAAAAAAATATCCGTGATTACGCTTTAGCGGGGGTAGATTTTGTTTCTGTTGGCGCTCTCACACATCAGGTAAAGAGTTTGGATTTAAGTTTGAAGGCTAGTCGACACTAATTTCACGAATTAAAGTAAAAAAATTAGTGAAATTCGTGTCAAACTACTTTGAGTAGCATCTCTAGTGCCTTATTTGCAGATTGCTCAATAACCTCTTTACGACTTCCTTTAAACTGAAATCTCTCTGCAATAATCTTTTCTTTAGTGGCAATTGCAATGCAAACTGTCCCAAGCGGCTTTCCGGGAGTTTCTCCGGTGGGACCCGCTATACCGGTGGTGGACAAAGCATAATCAACATCAAACTTTTTTAAAACACATGCGGCCATTTCTTTGGCACATTCAATAGAAACTGCACCGAATTTTTTTAAAGTTTCTTCACTGACGTTAAGGTGGGAAATTTTTATCGCGTTGTCATAAGCAATAATCCCGCCCTTAAAATAAGCAGAACTGCCCGAAATAGAAGTTATTAAATGTGAAAGATAACCTCCTGTACAACTTTCTGCAACAGCCAAAGTTTTATTTTTGGAAGAAAGTATTTTTCCGATTTCAGAAGATATGGGTAGATGAGTTAACACGTCTATAGTAAGATGTCAGTTCGAGCGAAGTCGAGAACTTTTAGATTGTGTTATGCCAGCGTCTCGACTCCGCTCGACGTGACAATAATTTTACTTACTCAAATATAAATTTCGCTCGCTGTAAATCTGCTGAAAATATTCATCCTGCAAAGTGTCAATGAAATAAATGGCTTCTCCGGTAGATTTCATTTCCGGACCTAACTCTTTTTGTATTTCAGGAAATTTCTCATAGCTGAATACCGGAATCTTTATTGCATACCCATGTTTTTTCGGAGCAAATTTAAAATCTTTTACTTTTTTAGCTCCTAACATTACCTTGGTTGCGTAATTTACATAAGGCTCATCGTATGCTTTTGCAATGAAAGGAACGGTACGTGATGCACGAGGATTTGCTTCAATGATGTAAACAAGTTCATCTTTTACCGCGAACTGTATATTAATTAAACCAACGGTTTTCAATGCGACTGCAATTTTTTTAGTGTGCGCCTCGATTTGTTTAATTACATTTTCACTTAAATCAAAAGATGGAAGCACTGCATAAGAATCTCCACTGTGAATACCTGCTGGTTCTATGTGTTCCATTATGCCAATGATGTAAACATCTGTGCCATCACAAATAGCATCTGCTTCGGCTTCTATAGCACCTTGCAGAAAATGATCTAACAAAACTTTGTTGTCCGGTAAATCGTTTAACAGTTTTACAACATGCTCTTCTAATTCCTGTTCGTTGATTACAATTTTCATACTTTGTCCACCAAGCACGTAACTCGGACGAACGAGTAGGGGAAAGCCCAATTCTTTTGATAATGCAATAGCTTCTTCGGCATCATTTATTACTCCGAATTTCGGGTAAGGAATATTATTGTCTTTTAAAAGATTAGAGAAACTCCCTCTATCCTCAGCTAAATCCAATGATTTAAAATCGGTGCCGATAATTTTTATTCCGTACTTATCTAATTTCTCAGCAAGTTTTAAAGCAGTTTGTCCACCAAGCTGAACGATAACTCCTTCCGGTTTTTCATTCTGAATAATGTCGTAAATATGTTCCCAAAAAACAGGTTCGAAATATAATTTATCTGCTGTACTGAAATCGGTTGAAACAGTTTCAGGATTACAATTTATCATGATGGTTTCATAACCACATTCTTTTGCTGCAATCACTCCATGCACGCACGAGTAATCAAATTCTATTCCTTGTCCGATACGATTCGGACCACTTCCTAAAATCACGACTTTCTTTTTATCGGATGGGATGGATTCATTCTCATCTTCAAAAGTAGAGTAGTAGTAGGGTGTTTTGGCTTCAAACTCTGCGGCGCAGGTATCTACTAATTTATAAACGCGTTTTATTCCTAAATCATTTCTCTTTTTATAAACTTCGCTTTCTAAACAGCGTAGTAAATGTGCAACTTGTCTATCGGCATACCCTTTTTGTTTTGCTTCGTATAAAAGTTCGCGTGGAATAGTTGCAAGAGTATATTTTTCAATTTCATACTCCATTGCAATCATTTCTTCAATCTGCTGCAGGAACCACATATCAATGCGGGTAAGCTTTTGAATTGTTTTGATGGAGATACCAATTTTCATGGCATCATAAATCATAAATAATCTATTCCAACTTGGGCGTTCTAAACCTTTTAATAATTCTGCTTGATTAGTGTTCTCTTTTCCGTCGGCACCTAAACCGTTACGTTTTATTTCCAGACTCTGACAAGCTTTTTGTAATGCTTCCTGAAAACTTCTTCCAATCGCCATTACTTCTCCCACTGATTTCATTTGGAAACCAAGTTCGCGGTTGCAGCCTTTAAATTTATCGAAATTCCAGCGTGGAATTTTCACAATAACGTAATCAAGCGTTGGTTCGAAGTATGCTGATGTTGATTTTGTGATGGAGTTTAATAATTCATCAAGTGTGTAACCAATTGCCAGTTTACTCGCTATTTTAGCAATAGGATAACCTGTTGCTTTTGATGCGAGTGCTGATGAACGTGATACGCGTGGATTAATTTCTATAGCGATGATTTCTTCTTTCTCATCGGAGCTTACGGCAAATTGCACATTACAACCGCCGGAGAAATTACCAATACTGCGCATCATTTTAATTGCCATGGTACGCATTTTCTGATAGGTAGCATCGCTCAATGTCATTGCAGGGGCAACTGTAATACTGTCTCCTGTGTGAACGCCCATCGGATCGAAATTTTCTATCGAACAAATAATAGCAACGTTATCATTTTTATCGCGTAGTAATTCTAACTCATATTCTTTCCAACCTAAAACAGCTTTGTCAATTAATACTTCGTGGATGGGAGATGTTTGAAGTCCGCGATTTAATAAAGTATCAAAATTTTCTTTTTCGTACACCACGCTTCCGCCGCTTCCACCTAATGTAAATGAAGGACGAATTACTAATGGAAAACCAAATTCTTGCGCGACAGATTTTCCTTCTAAAAAACTTTTTGCAATTTTAGAGGGGGCCATTGCCACACCAATTTCATTCATGCGTATGCGAAACAAATCTCTGTCTTCTGTAACTTTAATGGCTTCCACATCCACACCTATCATCTTCACGTTGTATTTTTTCCAGATTCCTAAATCTTCGCATTTCATTGCTAAATTCAATCCGGTTTGTCCGCCCATAGTTGGCAATACCGCATCAATTTTTCTTTCTTCTAAAATTTTTACGATAGATTTTACTTCTAAGGGAAGTAAGTAAATATGATCGGCAGTAACTTTATCAGTCATGATAGTAGCAGGGTTGCTGTTTATCAGCGAAACCTCGATACCTTCTTCTTTGAGGCTGCGTGCGGCTTGCGAGCCTGCGTAATCAAACTCACAGGCTTGGCCAATAATGATGGGCCCTGAGCCTATGATGAGAACTGATTTTATAGTATTGTCTTTTGGCATATTTTATTTTTACTGTCACGTCGTGCGTAGTCGAGACGCGGGATGAACACAATAGGTTCTCGACTTCGCTCGAACTGACATGATTTGTTAATTTCCGAGCAAACTTGGCAAAGATACTTGTAAAAGAGGGGTGATTTCTGATTGTGGGTAAAATGTTTATTAATACAGCCATCGGGTATCTGTCTCCGCGCCCCCTCTCTGTGTCTTTCCCCCACAGGGGAAAGAAAATACAGGATTAGGGAAGACGACAAGCTAATAAGTAAGTAATAAACATAGGATTTAACGAAATGCTGTATTTCCCTCTCCTATAGGAGAGGGTAGGGTGAGGTCGCCCGAGATGCCATAAATTAGTACTTTTGATAGAGTATATGAAATTTTTCAATTGCCTTATTTTTGTTTTAATTTTCTCTCTAAGCAATCTCCTTGCCCAAGACAATCAGCGCAAAGAACTCCTGCAAACCATCAGCGAAGTAATGGCCATCAACTCCGTTTCGGGTAGGGAGAAAAAAGTAGGAGAATATCTTTTGCAAAAAAGTGTTGCCATGGGTTTTTATACTCGCACATTTTTAGATAAAGATTCTTTCATTAATTTTTCTGCTTCTGTTTATCCTTTGGAGTCGGGTAAGCCCACGATTATTTTTCTTTGTCACACTGATGTTGTTCCTGCACCTGATAGTGCTCAATGGAAACACCCGCCTTTTGCAGGGACAATTGTAAACGATACACTTTGGGGCAGAGGTTGTTTAGATATGAAAGGTATTGGCGTGATGGAACTTTTTGCCATGCAATCTTTTTTAGATTCTGCAAAGAAAATTGATTTGCCTTATAATCTTACACTCTTATTTGTCAGCGACGAAGAGAAAGGTGGTGTACACGGCGCAAAATTTATTATAGAAAATTGTTTACAAATATTAAAACCAAAATTTGTAATAGGCGAAGGCGGAGCAGGTTTTAAAAAATTACTCCCTTCAAAACCAAACAAGCTTGTGTTTTTTGTTTCGGTGGCAGAGAAAAAAAACTTGTGGTTGAAATTATCTGTCAGCCATCATACCGGCGGACACGGTGCCATGGCATCTAACGAAACAGCAAATTCTATTCTATTAAAAGCAATCAGCAGAGTAGAAGAAAAAAATCCTATTATAATTTTTGATAAAACTACCAAGCGCATGTTTAAAGAGTTAGGAAAACTAAATGGAGGCTTTAAAGGCTTTTTACTGCGTAACATAAATAAATTTTGGCTTTACCCTATACGACGTACAATTTTGAAAAGAGTGCCGCTTTTATTGAGCGAAGTAATCAGTACCACGCAACTTACAACTATTTATAATCCAACGGCGCCACCCAATGTAATTCCAAATGAAGCAGCAGCCTATTTTGATTGCAGATTATTGCCGGGGGTAAACGAAAAAAAATTTATTCGCCGATTGAAATTAAAAATCCTTAACCCTAAAGTAAAAATAGAAATTGTTGATCAGTCTCCAACTGCGTTGCCAACTAAGCCCGGGAAAACTTTTACATCAATAGAAAAGTCATTGCAAAAAGCATATCCCGGTTGCGTGGCATTGCCTGTTTTATTTCCGGCGACAACCGATAATAGTTTTTTTCGCTCTGTAGGAATTCCGAGTTATGGTATTTTACCTATTGAGTTAAATCAGGAAATAATTTCTAGCGTGCATGGTACAAATGAATGTATGCCCGTGTCGGTAATTTTTAAAGGGATAGAAGCGTATAAGGTGATGATGCAAGGGTTACTGCAGGAGAAATGATAGTGATTGGCGTCTCCCGACCACCTCCCGACTAAAGCCGTACTCCTCCTTGAAAAAAGAGGAGAGTTAATACAACGAATACAAAATTTGAAGAATGTATTAGTTTAGAATAATTTTGTATTTGCGTTAGGGATTATAGCGAAAAGCCCGCAGCCGCAGTAAAGATTCCTCGTTTCACTCGGAATGACACAAAGGCGAGGACTTGCAGCGGAAAGCCCGACCCCGAGAAAAATTTTAAAAGGAAAGTAAATCTTTATTGCGGGGTAACGCCCAACTACTTCTTCACTCGTTCCACATAAGCAGAGGTACGCGTATCAATACGGATTTTATCACCTTCATTGACAAATAAAGGAATCATTACCGTTGCGCCGGTTTCAACGGTGCATGATTTTAAAGTGTTTGTAGCAGTGTCTCCTTTTAATCCGGGTTCTGTATATTTTACTTCTAACTCTACAAAAGTGGGGGCCTCTGCTAAAATGGCCGTATCTTCTTCAAAAGTTACTTTCACTTCCATTCCTTCTTTCAAAAATTTTAACCCATCGCCTAAAGCAGCAGCAGGTATGTGAATCTGCTCGAAGGTGGCATTATCCATCACCACAATAAATTCGTTCTCCGGATAAATAAATTGCATGTTCCTGTACTCAACACGAACTATCTCAACAGTTTCTCCTGATCGAAAACGGTTTTCACTTTGTTTCCCGTTTTTTAAGTTACGCATGCGCGCTTGGTAAAATGCGCGCAAGTTACCCGGTGTGCGATGTTGGTATTCTGTAATTAAACAAAGTTCTCCGTTATGACGGATTACTGTACCTATGTTTATATCTCCTGTGTCTGCCATGGTGTAAGATTTTCGATTTTGGTATTTACAATTTATTTATTGAGACTCTAAGATAATATTTATTTCCTTGTTCCACTCCTTGGAGGGGTTAGGGGTAGGTTAAGCCAATTCCTCTGTGGCCTCCATAACATGTCCCATAGCACAATATTTTTCTATGCGTTTGGTTATTCTGTCTTCAGCATTTAAAGTTTCTAATTCTTTTAGTTGTTTAAATATTTCTGCTTTAACGGTTTCAAATATTTCTGTTGTGTTATTATGTGCTCCGCCTAAAGGTTCAGGAATTATGCCATCAATTAAATGATGTTCTAACATATCGTTTGCAGTAAGTTTTAATGCTTCGGCTGCTTTTTCTTTAAAATTCCAACTGCGCCATAAAATAGATGAGCAAGATTCAGGAGAAATAACTGAGTACCATGTATTTTCTAACATCAAAACTTTATCGCCAACGCCAATACCAAGTGCTCCGCCTGATGCGCCTTCTCCAATGATAATGCAAATGACAGGCACTGTAAGTTGCGACATCTCCAATAAGTTTCTGGCAATAGCCTCGCCTTGTCCTCGCTCTTCAGCTTCTAAACCGGGATAAGCACCGGGTGTATCAATAAAAGTAACGATAGGCTTATTAAATTTTTCGGCAAGTTTCATTAAGCGTAATGCTTTACGATAGCCTTCCGGGTTAGGCATACCGAAATTTCTAAACTGACGTTCTTTTGTGTTACGACCTTTTTGCTGGCCAATAAACATGATTGTTTTTCCATCAACCTCACCAAAACCACCAATCATAGCTTTATCGTCTTTTACTGTGCGATCTCCGTGAAGTTCAAAGAAAGTATTATTGGTAAGGTAGTTAATGTACTCTAAAGTATAAGGGCGGTCTGCATGACGAGATAACTGAACTCTTTGCCACGGGGTTAAACCTGAATAAATTTTTGTTTTTGTTTCAAGAATTTTTTCTTCGATTTTTGCGATGGAAGGAGTTACATCAATTTTGCTTTTTGTGGCAACATCTTTTAGCTTTTGAAGTTCCTTTTCAAGGTCTTCAATAGGTTTTTCAAAATCAAGATAAGTCATTCAAAAAATTTAGGCAACAAATATACAAAATAACCATGTTTGCAGAAATAACAAAATAAGAATGAAAATTTAGCTTCAAAACTGGTTATTCTGTATGGCAAATAATAAATAAATAATTTACATACTAAATAAAAGCTTAAACAGTTTCGCTTTTCTCTTCTGTAACTACCTCTTTTTTAGGGTTATAAGAAGCCAATGATTTCATTGCCCAAAACACACTTATTAGAGTAAGAAAACCACCTAAAATAAAGGGTGCCCCGGGGAAATAAACAGGAGCTGTTTTGGAAGTAAAATAGGCAAAAATACCTGTCATCATTAAAGGGCCAAAAATTGTAGTTGCACTCATTAAACTTGTCATAGCACCCTGCAATTCTCCTTGTGCATTTGATGGAACCTGCCGGGAAATAATTCCTTGCAAAGCCGGACCACCAATTCCACCCAAACAATATGGAATTAAAAAAACAAACATCATCCATCCTTCTGATGCAAATGCAAAAAGTATAAACCCTACAACCTGTAATAAAAGTCCGAAGTAAACAGAACGTTTTTGTCCGAGCTTAGGATTTAGTACACGTATTAATCCTCCTTGTACCACGGCTACTAAAATCCCAACGGCGCCTAAAGAATAACCAATCATATCAGCGCTCCAGTTAAATTTTTCTTTTGTGTAGAACGTCCAGTTGCTTTGTACTGCATGCATGGCTGTGTAAATTAAAACTAGACAACCAACCAAGCCCAACACAATAGGATATTTTTTTAATTGCAAAAGAGAACCAACAGGATTTGCGCGTTTCCAATCAAACGTACGGCGGTTTTCTTTTTTTAATGATTCGGGTAAAATAAAATATCCGTAAAGCCAATTCAACATAGTTAAACCTGCGGCCGCATAAAATGGAACGCGGGTTCCGAATTTTCCGAGTAGTCCGCCCATTACCGGTCCGATAATAAATCCTACACCAAAAGCAACGCCAATCATTCCGAAATTTTGCGCGCGTTTTTCCGGTGGAGAAACATCGGCTATGTAAGCACCTGCGGTTGTGAAACTGGCTCCCATAATACCGGCAAGAATTCTCCCTACAAAAAGCCACATAATATTTGGTGCGAAGGCGAGCAGCAAATAATCTAAAGAAAAACCAAAAAGAGAAATTAAAAGAATAGGTCTGCGCCCGAAGCGATCGCTTAAATTACCGAGGACGGGAGAAAAAATAAATTGCGCGGTAGCGAAAGCAAACATCATCCAGCCGCCATATTTTGAGGCATCGCTTAAAGTGCCGCCTGTAAGTTCTTTAATAAGGTCGGGCATAATAGGAATGATGATACCGAAACCGATTACATCAATTAGCATTGTTACAAAAATAAAACCTATTGCAGCATCGCGTTTGCCAAGCATAGAAAAATTGTGAATGCGTAAAATTATATTATTTTAGTCAAAATATTAAATTTATGTATTTCACAAAGAGATTTTTTTTACCGTTTATTTTTTCAGTTCTGTTTTTTTCATCCTGTTCAGTAGAAAGAAGACATTACAGCAAAGGCTATCACATTGCGTGGAATAAATCTGTGCTCGAAAACAAAACAGTTTCAAAGAAAGAAAATGCAACTTCGTCTCTTCCTTTCCCGTCTCCGGAAAACGGTATTGACCGTGGTGAACAAAATTTAACTGCATCTTCTTCAAACGTACCTCAAATACTTTTAAAAATTAAAGAGGAGCCGAAAATTAGTGTAAAAGACAGTTGCGATATAATTTTATTTAAGAATGACAAGCAGGTTTATGTAACCATAATCGAAATGGGCGAGAAGACTATTAAATATAAGATGTGTAATCCAAAAAGCGATTCGGTAATTACGGTGAATTCTTCAAGTGTTTCAATGATAAAACATACAGACGGCAGAGTAGAGAGAATAATAGAAAAGCCCGACGATTCTTCAAGGCCATTGACGGCTAATGAGGGGCATGAGGTGATGAGAACAAAAAAAATGATAAATACAACTTATATTTTAATGATAGTTTCTTTGCCCCTTCTTCTTTTTGGTGTGGGAATAATCACTTTGTTTATTGCGTTTTTCCTTGGCTTAGGAGTAAAACAAAGAATGAAAAGAAACTATGACAAATACACTGTTATTGAAAAAAGAAGAATTAAATCCTCTATTCTTGTTGGAGGTATCCTAAGTGGAATATTCTTACTGGGATTACTATTTGGGTTAGTATATGGTAATTCGTAGATATAGGTTTTTTACTCAAAAACTTCAGTATTATCATTTTGTATTTTCACTGCACATGAATAGTAATTAAAATAAAAAGCCCTTGTAGAGAATTACTACAAGGGCTTTCCTTTTAAATTTATTTATTCTACTTCAACAACTGAACGAAGCCTTTAATTTTTTGCAGACCGTTGTTGTTGTTACAATTTGTTTTGTAATTAACAATCCAGTAATAAGTTCCATCGGGTAGATCTTTGCCTGCATGTTTTCCGTCCCATGGCTCTGCGTACTGATTAGAAGAGTACATTAATGTTCCCCAACGGTCGTATACAAATAGTTCATATTCCTTAAGCATCGCGTTGACACGAGCAACAGAAGATGAATGTAGAGCGAAAGGATAAAACTCGTCATTTATTTTATCTGCATTAGGTGTAAAAATATTTGTTTGAGGGTAGGTAGATAAGTCTGCCTGAATAGTTTCTAAAATAGTAGTTGTAATATAAACGCAACCGTTATAAAACCAGGTAACAGAATAATCATGAAGAATTGACTGAAATGCAGCGTAGTTTGATGAAGTTGCGCCGGTAATAGGTGTTGCATTGTTGTACCATTGGTATGGAGAACTAATGCCGTTTCCATTAGGAGCAGTTAATATAACATTAGGATCGGTACTACATAGTGTACCCGTAATATCAAGCGTATCATTCGGCTCCGGAGAACTAATTACAACAGCTTTCTTTTTCGAACAACCATTTGCATCAATAACAGTTGCAGTATAAGAATTAAGACTTAAACCTGTTGCATTTGTTCCTGTTTGAACAGGGTTTGTACTCCAGTTTACCGTGTAGCCCGGCACACCACCTGTTATATTAACAGATGCAGAACCATTAGATGCTCCGCTACATTTTACCGGAGTTACAATAGAAGTAATAGTAATTATAGGAGGTTCAGTAATAGTAAAAGTTGTTTTTGTGAAACAACCATTAGCATCTTTAACTGTAGAAGTGTGAGACCCGGCTGTCAAAGTAGGGAGTGTAGTTGATGATAATCCTGATGAAGGAGACCAAGAATAACTTAAAACACCTATTCCGCCTATTGCATTTACTGTCGCGGAACCATTGTGATCACCGTGACAAAGAATATTAGTTGAAGTAACCGTAGCTGTAATAGCTGTGGGTTCGACAACTGTTACAGTAGTTGTCAAAGGGCATGATGGATTAGTGTGAACATCAGTTATTAAAACGGTATATGTTCCTACCGTAAGGTTTATGGCAGGTGCATTACTTCCACCGAAAGGTGCCCAAGCATATTGATATGGACCAATACCCCCAGATGTAGAGGCGGTAGCTGTACCATCATTGCCACCATGACAACTTACGCTGGTAGTAGTAACAGAAGCACTTATTGCAAGCGGTTGGCTAATAACTGCTGTTGTGAAAGTAGGGCAATTGTGTGCATCAAGTATATTACAAGTATATGTTCCAACACCTAAGTTAGAAGCTATATTGGTAGTACTTGTAATAGTTGAAGGTACCCATGTATAAGTATAAGGTCCTGTTCCTCCTGAGGTATTAATTGTGGCAGCCCCATTAGTCCCGCCATTACAACTAACGCTTGTTGTTACAACAGGTGTTGAAAGTATTGTTGGTTGATTAATTGTAACTGATGCAGTTCGAAGACAACCAAGTGAATCCATAACCACGCAGGTGTATGTTCCGGAAGACAATCCGTTTGCAGTAGTGTCATTTCCTCCTACAGGAGCCCATGTATAAGTTAAACTTCCTGTACCACCTGCTGCTGTTATTGTTGCGGTGCCATTGGTTCCTCCGTTACAAGTTACACTTGAAGAACCAACAACACTAACCGTAGGGCCTGTTGTTGTTGTGATAAAAACCGAAACAACTTTTGTACAATTATTTCCGTCTTTAATTGTACAACTGTAGCTATTTGCACCAATGCCGGAGGCAATATTTGTGGCGCCTCCGGAAGGAGTCCATGTGTAAGTATAAGCGCCTGTGCCTCCTGTCACCGTTACTGTTGCAGAACCATTAGGTATGCTACACGAAGAAGGTGAAACAGAAGATGTAGCAACAATATCTGTAGGCTGAATAATAGTATCGATACCTGTAACCACGCAGTTATTAATGTCAGTAACAGTAACTGTATAAACTCCATTTGAAAGGCCACTTGCAGTTGCAGTATTGCCACCACTTGGCGACCAACTGTAATTCAATCCCGTTCCGGTTGCTGTAACCGTTACACTTCCGTTTGTTCCGCTATAGCAGGAAACATTTGTTGTTGAAAAGGAAATAATAGCAGGCAAAGGTTTATTTGTAATAGTAACCGGAGTAGTATAAGAACAATTATTTGCATCAGTAACATTGCAGGTATAAGTTCCGGCTGCAACTCCAGCGATTGTTATAGTATTTCCTCCTGCCGGCGACCAAGTGTATGTGTATGGACCTATACCGCCCGACATGGCAATCGTTGCTGACCCGTTAAATTGGTTGCATGTAGTTTGTACTATAGAAGATGTTGAATTTAATGCCGTAGGTTGGCCAATAGTAGCGGTTGCAGTATTGTTACAACCTGCTCCGTCGCTAACAGCACAAGTATAAGTTCCGGCACCAAGACCTGTTGCAACCGAATTACTTCCACCTGATGGAGACCAAGTATAAGTATAAACGCCGCTACCACCCGTTGGTGTAATTGTTGCTGAACCTGTTGTCCCTCCGTTACAAGATACCGAAGTAGTAATTACAGGAGTAGCAAGCGATCCGTTTAATGAAACTGCGACAGAATATGTTCCTGCGCAGCCCGCCGCTGTTGTACAAGTCATAACAACCGTATAGTTTCCGTTTGCAGTATAAGTATGAGCTTGGGTGTTGCCGGAGGTAGTGGAAGTAGATGTTTGTCCGTCTCCCCAGTTCCAATCCCAGTTTGTAATTGTACCGCTGCTTACTGTAGATTGATCAGTGCCGGTAATTGCAAAGCTACAAGGTGTTGTGGCAATGCTCATACTGGCTGTTGGAGCAGGAGAAGCAGTTACTGAATAAGTTAACTGAGGGGCAGGGCAACTTGTGGATGATACCATGTTTAATGTATAATTTCCTACGGTGGGCGTTGATAAACATTGGGAGGATCCTGTATTGGGTCCTGTCCAGCTATAACCCGTGTATCCCGGAGGTCCGCATAAGTTTGCATTAGATCCGTTGCATATGCCCACATTATTATTTGTGGTATTAATCTGTCCGCAGTCTCCATCAATATAAACATAACCAAAGTGCCCTCCTTGGGCGCAATCGCTAATAATATAAGAAACAGTTAATGTATGATTGATAAGTGAAGTTAAATCCAGCGAAACTGTTGTCCATCCCCTGTAATAAACAGTACTAAGAGCATTACCCCCTTGTAGAGGAGAGATTGTCCAGCCGGGTAAAGCACCGGAATTTGGAGCCGCAACATCATATTGCGTACAAGCTATCGGAGAACCGACTGTATTATCAGTTACGTCTACGTGAAAGTATGGTTGAGTAGTTGGGCCGTGAGAAGTGCCTCCGCTGTTTAATACTGCTGCATACTGAAAAGTATAAATATTACTTGAAGCGGTAACTACAAAAGAATAATTTGCTTCCATTATTTTGCCACCGGCGCTGGCATCATTAAGTAACAAAGAATAGCTTGAACCAGGTGCAACCACCGGAAAACTTCCGTATTTATCAATACCTCCCGAACACTGGCCGGTAATGGTAGATGAAGAATTAACAACATTGTTAATGGCTACAGAAGGAGTGGGACAGGTATTACAAGGTAAACTTACACTATTTATATCTCCACTCGCAAAATTCCAGTTGCTGTTTGAATTATTTTCAAATCCCGGGTTAACGCAACTTGAAGAATTTACAATGGGATTAATACCTTTTTGGTTATTACCAAGCAAGTAATCCTGTTGTTGTTTATGCATCTTTTTATGCAATAATTTATTCAAAGTTCCCAATTCCTCAGCGGAAACATTATTTTGTTGTGATTGCACAAGTATTTCGGAAATTCTTTCCTCCGTTAAATTTCCAGAAGGATATTCATAAATTTTAACCTGTGCTTGTGCAAGAATACTTAGACAAACTACCATTAACAATAAAAATATTTTTTTCATAGCGTATTGATTTTTAATCAAGAGCAACGAAAATAATAAAAAATATAAATCAGTTTAGATTTTCTTTTCAAAAAATGTCAGTTAAATTGGAAATCAGAATAAAAGTCTGATAAATGGTAGAAATTGGGGGATGAACGTCTGTTAAAATTACCTTCTTCTTTTGTTTTTCTTTTTGTGGTGGTCTTCTTTCTTTCTATGAAAATCCCCCTTGCCTTTAGTACCCTCTTTTCTTTCTGAAATATTTTGAGATTTATTTTTTTCCAGCGTTTCCACAAAAGCAAAAGTTAATTGTTTTTTTATCATGTCGGCGGTTTTTACTTCAATCAAAACTTTATCGCCCAAACAATACGTATTGCCTGTTCGTTTGCCAACGTAACGATAATTATCCGCATCAAAATTGTAAAAATCGTCTTTCATGTCTCTGGCTCGCACCATGCCTTCGCATTTATTTTCTAAAATCTCAACATAAATTCCCCATTCGGTAACGCCCGAAATAACTCCTTCAAAAATTTGCCCGATTTTATCTTTTAAAAATTCCACCTGTTTGTATTTGATGGAAGCACGTTCTGCTTCTGCGGCAACTTTTTCATTGTCGGATGAGTGTTTACAAAAACCTTCTAACTCTTCTTCTTTGCTGTAAGTGCGCCCTTCTAAGTGCGCTTCAAGCAAACGATGTACCAACATATCAGGATAACGACGAATAGGAGAGGTGAAGTGTGTATAATAATCAAAACCTAAACCATAGTGGCCAATATTTTTTGTGCTGTAAATGGCTTTTGGCATAGAGCGAATAGTTAATATTTCTATTGTTCCTGCTTCGGGTTTTCCTTTTACATCTATCAATAATTTATTGAGCGATTGGGTAATTGATTTTTTGTTTGCAATATTTATTCCGTAACCAAACTTGCTTACAAAATTTGAAAGATCAGAAAGTTTCTCATCAGAAGGAGTATCGTGTATACGATAAACCATAGGAGGTTTTTGTTTTTTTCCTTTTTCAGGCGCCCCAAGAAGTGTGGCTACTTGCTTATTGGCAAGTAACATAAAATCCTCAATGAGTTTGTGTGCGTCTAACTGCACTTTAAAATAAACCCCGGTGGGTTTGCCCATATCATCTAAATGAAATTTCACTTCTTCTTTATCAAAAAATAAAGAGCCGTTTCTCGAGCGACGATCGCGTAATTTTTTTGCAAGTGCGTCAAGAATTAAAATCTCTTCGCAAAAATCTCCTTTTTTTGTTTCGATGATTGTTTGCACTTCTTCATAAGCAAAACGTCGGTCAGAATAAATAACTGTTCTTCCAAACCATTCTTTTATAACTCCGGCATTTTCATCCATTTCAAAAACGGCGGCAAAACAAAGTTTTTCTTCTTTGGGACGAAGAGAACATACAAAATTACTGAGCACTTCAGGTAACATAGGAATAACTCTGTCAACTAAATAAACCGAAGTTGCTCTTTGCAAACCTTCTTCATCAATGGGCGATTTTGGTTTTACATAATGTGTAACATCTGCAATGTGTACGCCTACTTCAATGTTTCCGTTTTCTAATTTTTTAAAGGAAATAGCGTCATCAAAATCTTTCGCGTCGTGCGGGTCAATGGTAAATGTAGTAACATCTCTGAAATCTCTGCGTTTTGCAATTTCTTCAGTAGTAATTTCTGTGGAAATATTTTTTGCGGCTGCTTCAATATCATCCGGAAAATGTTCGGGTAAGCCATACTCTGCTATAATAGCATTCATCTCTGTAACGTGAGAGCCGGGGTAACCTAATATTTCTATTACTTCTCCAATAGGATTTGTTTCGGCGGGATTCCAACTGACTAATCTTATTAAAGCTTTTTGTCCGTCTTTAACTCCTTTGGTTTTATTTAAAGGAATAAAAAAATCAATATGCAGTTTTGTGCTATCAGGAATAACAAAGCAATTTTTTCCTCTCACCTGTGCAATGCCAACGAAATCAGTTCTCTTGCGTTGAATTACTTCCATCACAACACCTTCTCTTTTGCGGCGATCTACTTCGGTAATTTTTACTTTTACAGTATCACCTTGTAAGGCATCTTTTGATTTTCCTTTGGGGATATAAATATCTTCTTCTTTGAGTGAAACAACAACGTAAGCAGCGCCCGAGGTAATAAAATCTATTGTGCCATTGATATAATTTTCTGTTTCCTTGTATTGAAATTTGCCCGGTTCTCTTTCAGAAATTAATCCTTTGTCCATTAATACTTCCATAATCTCAATAACCATCAAACGCTGAGGTTCATCGTTAATTTCGAGTAGCGCAGAAATTTGTCGGTAATTAAGAAGTTTGGTAGCGTTGTGTTTAAAGGTGTTTAAAACTTCGCCTGCTAAATTTGAGTTTTGACTTTTAGAATTTACTTTCGGTTTTTTGTGTTTTGACATGTAACAAAGATGAGGTTAATTTTCACAAAGAGGCTAAAAGTGCCGTATTTCTTTTAAACAAGTAATTTACTATTCTGAAATGAAAATAATTTTGCACTCCTAATTCTTAATTCTTAATTTCTCAATTACTTTTTCTACAGCTTTTGGGAAATAAAAGTATTCTAACTCATGAATTTTTTTTGTGAGCGATTGCACAGTATCATTTTCTTCAACTTTGCAAAGGGCTTGTAAAATTTGTTCTCCGTGATCGTACTGCTCATCTACATAATGTACAGTTATACCACTTTCTTTTTCTCCGGCTTTTAAAACTGCTTCGTGCACTTTGCTGCCGTACATTCCTTTTCCTCCATGGCGCGGGAGTAGGGCAGGATGAATATTTATAATTCGCTTAGGAAAGGCCTGTATTATTTTTGCCGGAATGAGCAATAAAAATCCCGCAAGAATAATTAAATCTACTTTCTCTGTTTGCAAAAAATCTATTATTTGCTCAGTGTAATTGGTAAGCGCTTCTTTAGAAATTAGATGAATATTTTTTTTGTGAGCTTCAGCGCGTTTAACTACTCCTGCATCGGGGTTATTGGTTACAACCAATTTTATTTTTACTTCTTTGCTTGCAGCAAAATGCTGTATAAGTCCCTCAGCGTTAGTACCGCTACCCGAAGCAAATATGGCAATGTTAATCACTGTGCGAAATTATATTGACAAGTCTGTACTAAAACGCTGAGTTTTGCGTATTTTTGAACACTTTTTATATGCATAATTTACTTTTTATAACCTGGGATGCAAGTCCTGAAATGTTTACAATACCGGGAATAAACTGGCCCGTGCGTTGGTATGGATTGCTCTTTGCATGCGCTTTTTTATGTTCTCAGTTTGTGATGGGGAAAATTTTTAAAGCTGAACAGCGGCCTGCAAAATTATTAGATATACTAACCATTTACATTGTTGCCGGAACTATTATTGGTGCGCGATTAGGACACTGTCTGTTTTACTCACCCGATTATTATTTGCTCCATCCTTTAGATATTTTTAAAATTTGGGAAGGTGGATTGGCAAGTCATGGCGGAACGATAGGAATTATTATTGCCATTTGGTTATACTGTAGAAAAACAGGCGAGAGCCGACTTTGGTTGGTTGATCGCATTGCTATTGTTGCGGCACTTTCATCTATGTTTATACGTTTAGGAAATTTAATGAATTCTGAAATTATCGGACTGCCAACAAAAATGCCCTGGGGCTTTAAATTTATAAGAGGAGAGGAAGATGCTGCTGTGTTTCAAATGCATGGTATAGATTATGTGCCTGCGAGACATCCTGCACAGTTATATGAATCAATTTTTTGTTTGTTTTTATTTGTACTCTTTATTTTGTTGTGGAAATACAAACGTAATGTATTGCCTCCGGGTTTTACTTTTGGTTTGTTTTTAGTGTTGCTTTTTACCGAGCGTTTTTTAACCGAATTTGTAAAAGAAGTTCAAGTTGATTGGGAAAATAAAATTGACCTTAACATGGGTCAGAATCTGAGCATACCTTTTATTGTTTTAGGTATTTTTGCCATGTTCTTTTCTTACCGCAAAAAAAGAAAAGAAATTAAGAATAGTAGTCCGCCGCCTACTGAAGTTACTTCTAACGAAGGTTAAGCCTTTAAGTTTTTCTCAATGTATTTTTCTGTTGGTAACAACGCCTGTTGAATTCTTCTTGCGTAGTAAATGCTGTCTAATATTTCTTTTTGTTTTTCTTCAATGATGTGTTTTTGTTTTGTTATTTCAATATTTGCTTTTTGTTTTTGCAAATAACTGCGGTAAACAAAAATTGCAAAAACTAATACTAGCAACAGGATGCCACACACACTTGCTATTATTATTTTTTGTTTTTTACTTTCTGCTGTAGCAATTGCTTCTTTTTTTTCCTGTTCTAATTTTGCAGCGGCTTCTTTTTTATCAAATTCAAAATTCATTTCAAGGCGCACGGTTTTTTTTGTATTTTCTTCATTAAGCAGGCTATCGCGCGCGGCAATGTAAATTTTATAATATTCAATGGCCTTTTTATCATTTTGTTTTTTCTCATAAGTCTCACTGAGTTTTTGAGCGGTTTCTTTAACCAGTTGCAAATACCCGTTTTCTTTTGCCATCGTAAAACTTCTTGCGCAATAATTCTCAGCCTGATCATATTTTTTTTGCTTTAGATAAGCTGAGCCGATATTTACAAGATTAACTATAATACCGTATTGGCTTTTCAATTCTTCATTAAGTTGCAAGGCTTTAAAAGAATAGTGTGTAGAGAGCCTGAATCTGTCGGAATACTGCAAGCCTTGTGTTATAAAATCTGAATCACTTTGGTCGTTGTAAATTATGCCAATATTTCCATAATTATCAGATAAGCCACTTTTGTTTTCAATTTTTTCATTCAGCTTAAGTGCCTTGAATTGATATTCTAAGGCTTTCGTGTAATTATGTTGGAAATAATAAGTATTACCAATATTTCCAAGGCAATTAGCAATACCTTTTTTTCTTTGCAGCTCTTCGTTTATTTTCAGTGCCTTTAAAAAAAACTCAAGAGTCTTATCTAAATTATTTTGATAACTGTAAACTATTCCGATATTACTGAATGTAGAGGCAATGCCTTCTTTGTGTTGTATACTCTCATAAATTTTAAGCGCCTTTAAATAAAATCCGATGGCTTGCGGGTAATCCCCTTTATCTGAATACACATTACCGATATTGCTTAAATTTTTAGCGTGGCCATTTTTATTAATGTATGATTCATACTGTTTCATTTCCAGATTATAATTTTCTAATGCGTGTGAAAACTCACCTTTGGAAAGATAATTTTGTCCTAGATAAGAGTAGGCGTTAACGAGTCCGCGTTTATAAGAAATCTTTTGAGCAAGCGTCAACGCTTTTTCAGCACATAATATAGACTCATTGTAATTTGCTGCATCCATATAGTACCAGCTTAAATTATTTAAAGCATTTACTTTATTGGTATCTTCTTTAGCAGATTTTAATACTTGTTGTAAGGAGTCTATTTGCGAGTTTTGCTGACCCCCTCCCGGCTGCACCGCACTCCCCCTTGAAAAAAAAGGGAGAGCCAATATAACAACAAGTATATAGAAAAGTTTTTTCATTTTTTAATTTCTCAGTTAAATACTAAAACCCCGAAGTATCAGCTTCGTAAATGGGCGTAAAAGTTATAACACATATTAAATTGGGCAATTTTACATCGTATAAATTTTTTGTAATAGTTGTGTAAACCCTTGCGTTTTTAATTCCGAAAGTAAAAAAATTATTTTCTCTTTTCTTCATGCTGTTTTCAATAAATGTTATTGACTGATCATCGTATAGGCAGATAGATTTTATTGTTGCGGATGTCATATTGCCCGACCAACAATGATGCAAAAACATTTGTTTTCCTTTAATTAATGTGGCAATAATAGATTTTGTAAACAATATGCTCTGGCTAAAAGATATTTCCGGTTTTGTTTTATCATACATAGTGTATGTTACTTCGTAAAGTTTTCCGTTTTTAAAAGAATAGGTTATATCTGCAGTAAAGTTGTCCACCGAAATAGCTTTGTATTTTAAATCAATTAGATCCGTTTGGGAATTGTTTTCAATTCCAACAAGTGGTTTCTCGGAATCAAGAACTTCCTGCATTGTCATACTCCACTTGGTTTTGCGTATATCGTATTGACCCCGGGAAGTAAATGCCAGCCCCAAAAAAAGTGCAAGAGCCAATAGGCTTATTTTGTCCCGATAATTTATTTTTAAGGCAGGATGAACTTCTATTATTCGCATTTTGAATTCTTATTACAATTAATTTGAAACGCCAATAAGTAAATATATATAAAAAAAGAATCCCGCCTTTTTAGGGACGGGATTCACTCAAAAAACTAAAAACCACGGAGGTTCTAGTTAGCACTCAAGGAACCACCCCTGAGTGTTTTTCTTTATTCCCCCTCCTCTTAGGAGAGGGACAAAGGGTGAGGTCGGATTATTTTTTACCGTCCATTTTATCTTTCAAGTCAGATAACGCAGAGATATCACCTAATGTTGTTTTCTCTTGCGTTTCTTTTACTTTTTTAACCGCTTTTTTAGTTTCATCACTGTCAGCAGCTTTAGTAGCTCTATCAGTTGGCTTCTCAGTTAAATGAGCGCCGCCTTCATGCGTACGTGCGTGAGAAACTACGATGCGTTTAGAATCTTTATTAAACTCTATTACTTTAAAATCTAATACTTCTTCTAAAACAGCTTGTTTTTTATCAACTTTAACTAAATGTTTAGTTGGGCAGAAACCTTCAACACCATACGTTAAACCAATGGTAGCACCTTTGTCATTAATAGAAGTAACTGTACCGCTATGAACTGAATCGATGGCAAACACTGTTTCAAATACATCCCATGGGTTTTCTTCAAGCTGTTTGTGGCCTAATGATAAACGACGGTTGTCGGCATCAATTTCAAGAACCATTACATCCATCTTATCGCCTATTTTGCAGAATTCTGATGGGTGTTTTATTTTTTTGCTCCAAGATAAATCAGAGATATGTACTAATCCGTCAACACCTTCTTCTAATTCAACAAATACGCCGAAGTTAGTGAAGTTGCGAATGATACCTGTGTGACGTGAATCTTTCGGATATTTAGAAAGGATAAACGACCAAGGATCAGGAGTAAGTTGTTTAATACCTAAGCTCATTTTACGCTCGGTACGATCTAAAGTTAAAACGATAGCTTCAACTTCATCACCTACTTTTACGAAATCTTGTGCGCTGCGTAAGTGTTGACTCCAACTCATTTCACTTACGTGAATTAAACCTTCAACACCTTGTGCAACTTCAACAAATGCTCCGTAATCGGCCATTACAACTACTTTACCTTTTACTTTATCACCAACTTTAATGTTCGTGTCAAGTCCATCCCATGGATGAGGAGTTAATTGTTTTAAACCAAGTGCAATTCTCTTTTTGTCGTCATCAAAATCCAAAATAACAACGTTAATCTTTTGATCAAGTTTAACGATTTCTTCAGGATGAGAAATACGACCCCAAGAAAGGTCGGTGATGTGAATAAGACCATCAACACCGCCAAGGTCAATAAACACACCGTATGAAGTGATGTTTTTAACTGTGCCTTCAAGTACTTGTCCTTTTTCAAGTTTACCGATGATTTCTTTTTTCTGAGCTTCAATCTCAGCTTCAATAAGTGCTTTATGAGAAACTACAACGTTTTTAAATTCATTGTTGATTTTTACAACTTTAAATTCCATTGTTTTTGCAACGTAAACGTCGTAATCGCGAATAGGTTTAACATCAATTTGAGAACCCGGTAAAAATGCTTCGATACCGAATACGTCAACGATAAGACCACCTTTGGTACGGCATTTAACGTAACCTTTAATGATTTCATCTGTTTCAAGGGCTTTGCAAATACGATCCCATGATGCAGTTGCGCGAGCGCGTTTGTGCGACAAGATTAATTGTCCGCCTGCGTCTTCTTGCTGTTCTACAAATACAGGAATTTTATCACCGGCTTTTAAATCCGGATTGTATTTAAATTCGTTACGAGGAATAACACCATCTGATTTGTACCCAATGTTAACTACAACTTCTCTTGCGTTAACGGCAACAACGGTTCCTTCAATAACTTCTAAATCTACTACTGTTTTAAGTGTTTTTTCGTACAGGTCTTCTAACTTCTGGCGGTCTGCTGCCGAGTATTGATCCTGTTTTTTTCCAACAACGCTCCAATCAAATTCCGGGGTTACTAGTTCTAATACAGCTTCTTGTTCTGACATTTTATTTTTACTTGTATCTGTTGCTTACCGAGCGCCACAGAGGGGTTTATAATTAATTTTTTTGTCCCGAGTTCCCGGAAAAACGGGGAGACAAATATACCATAAAGCAATAGGCTATTCTTAAATATTTTATAAATACCTGATTTTCAGTAAAAAACTTTATAAACCTAAGGAATAGGCGTGGTTTATAATTGATATAATATATTGATAATCATTTAATTGATTCTAAAATACTGAAGAATACTGTTTTGACAATTTTTGTAGTGAAGGGTTAAAAAAAGTGAGATTGAAACTTGAATGAATTTTACTACTTTTAATCAATATTCAGAAAGAATGAAAAAAATTTTCACTTCCATTTCAATTTGCCTGTTTTTAATTGCCTGCAACAAGCAAAGCATTACCGAAACTAAAAAGGCAGAAAATAAAGAACGACAAAGTACAAGTGTACAAGCAATTGCTAACGGTAATTGTCCAACACCCGTTGTTTGTGGAGGTACCGTAATAACAACGGTTGCAACTGTTAATGTGTACAAGCACAACGGCAGCAACGTAATTATGTTCAAAGCCAAAATGTATATTGATGCAGATGGCTCTCCCCGTGCATATGGACCAAACAATAGCGGTTTAGATTATACAGCCAACGCCGGCTCTCCAGGAAACTGGTGGGGCATTGCAACAAATGGCAGCGGTACTCCATACATACAACATGCGGGAGAACCTTATCCCGGCATGTATGTTTCAACAACTTCATTACTAAGTTCTTCTTGCGTTGATTCAATGCCTTGCAGGTACGTAGATTCAGAAAACATTCCCTTTTTTGTACTACCATCAGCCGTAAAAACTGCCGGCGGAATTACTATTGGCGATGTTGGTTTTGTTTATAACACCGTAACAGGAAAAGGCTGTTATGCAATTTATGCAGATGCAGGTCCTTCAGGAAGCATTGGCGAAGGCTCTATTTATTTAGCAAATCAAATTGGCATTAACAGTAATGCCAGAACGGGTGGTACATCTTCTCTCATTATAGATTATATTATTTTTCCGGGTTCCGGACAAGGGCAAGGAATTATTCCTACCGTAACAAAAATAAATCAGGTGGGTGCTGCCTGTATGAAAAAAATGGGCGGAGTTGATCTTACTAAATGTTTATAGATGATGTTGAAGCGTATTTTTATTTTAGCCATTGTCATTGTGAGCGCAACTCAGCAATCTCATGCGCAAACCAAACGCTTTAGCGGACAAACCTCAAATGTTATTTTCTCAAATCATAAAGTCAATACAACTAACGATACGTTAAAACCACCTTCTTACAGTTTATCTTGTTACGCAAATCAAAACATATTGTATTATGCAGATTATGTTGCTCCGCACGATTCGGGTTTTGTTACCGGAAATAATATTTACGACGATTTAGAGAAAGCACAATTATACGTTAACACACAAACGGTTATTGTAACTGGATGCTTGGCACTTGTACATGCACATTCTTCAGGAAATACAAACATTAACGGCACAATAAAAATTTACAGTAAAAATACTTCTACCGGAAATCCACAAACTTTATTAGCAACAAGCCAACCAATTTTACAAACTGCTATTATAAATAATACCTACAGCACTTTTACTTTTAACCCACCCGTAACTTTAAGCGCTGATTTTTTTGTGAGTTATGTTTTGCCGCAAAACGCCGGAGACAGCATTGGTATTTATAGTACTTACGTTACCTGTCATTCACCAACAACACTTGCGTATGAAATGGCAGGAGGTAACATTTGGGGACAACTAAAAACTAATTGGGGATTTGCAACAGGTAATGATTTAGATTTGGCATTGCTTCCTTTAATTCAAAATAGTTCTTCGGGTGTTAATTCAATTGCTCAAAAAAATATTTTCTGGAGGAACGATAATTCTAATTTAATTTTTTCTGAAACAGAAATAGGAGCAGAGATAAGTATTATAAATATGCAGGGACAAATTTGTAAGAATGAAATTTTGCAAGAAAATAAAATTGATATTTCTCAATTATCATACGGACTTTATTTTTTCTTTTTAAAAGACCAAGCCGGTATTTTGCAAAAAGCAAAGTTTATAAAACAATAATTTTTTCTTTGTAACCTTTGCGGCTAAAAACCTTTTGCCTTCGCTTCATCCCAAAAAACATCCATCTCTGCTAAATTGCAATCGGCAAGTTCTTTGCCTGATGCTTTTATTTTTTCTTCCATGTATTGAAAGCGACGTAAAAATTTAAGATTTGTTTTCTCTAAAGCATTTTCAGGATTTACGCCAATAAATCTTCCATAGTTAATAAGTGCAAAAAGTAAATCGCCAAACTCGCCTTCAATTTTTTCGGGCGATTCCTGAGATTTTACTTCAACATGCAGTTCATTCATTTCTTCTTCAACTTTTTCCCAAACCTGTTCGGGTTTTTCCCAATCAAAACCTGCTCCGCGAGCTTTCTCTTGCATGCGTTGTGCTTTTACCAGGGCGGGCAATCCTTTTGGTACACCGCCAAGTACAGATTTGTTGCCACCTTTTTCTTTTAGTTTTATTTGTTCCCAATTACGTTTTACATCTTCTTCGCCCGAAACTTTTACATCTCCGTAAACATGCGGGTGGCGCTCAATTAATTTATCGCACTGTGCATTAATAACATCTTCAATAGTGAACATGTTTTTCTCCGCAGCAATTTTTGCATAAAAAACAATGTGTAACAAAACATCGCCCAGTTCTTTTTTTATGTCTTGTGTATTGTTTTCAATAATAGCATCGCTTAATTCATACACTTCTTCCAGCGTGAGATGGCGCAGACTTTCTATGGTTTGTTTTTTATCCCAAGGGCATTGCTCGCGCAATTCATCCATTATTTTTAAAAGTCGACTGAAGGCAATTTCTTGTGGTGTTTGCATAAGGGTAATTTTTTATCATTTAAAAATAAACTGAAACATTTTTCGTAAAGGTTTTAGAGTGAGTGTAAAGAAATAAGGTTTTATTCCGTTTAGTTCCCAGGCTTTTCTATCATCTTTATTTGCAACAATTCGATTTTTAATAGAAACATTACTCTGCCCACCCACCCTCATTTTTACAATGAACTCGGGCAAATAAGCAATTTTAATTTTGTGTTTGTGAATAAATCGAAGCATCAATTCATAATCGGCTGCCGTGCTCATGGTTGTATTGTAGGCCCCGTATTTTGTGTAACAATCTTTTTTCACAAAGAAGGTTGGATGAGGAGGCATCCATCCCCATAAAAAATTGCCATGTTTATAGTTGCCCGATTTCCAGGTGCGGATAATTTTATGGGTATTGTCTTTATCTACATAATACAAATCGGCATAAACTGCGGCTGCATTTGTTTTTTTAAATGCTTCCGCAATTTTTGTAAGCACAGTATCATTGGTATAAAAATCATCGGCGTGCAAAATACCAATGATATCTCCTGTGGCTAATGCAATTCCTTTGTTGATCGCATCATAAATTCCACTGTCTTTTTCAGAAACAAAATGTTCAATTTTATGTCTGTATTTTCTGACAATAGAAAGTGTATCGTCGGTTGATTGTCCGTCAATAATAATATATTCTACGTTCTCATAATCTTGTAAAAGGACAGATTGTATGGTTTGTTCCAGCGTTTTCGCGCTGTTATAGGTAACGGTTATGATGGAGATTTTAGACACAAAAACAATTTACAATCTTTAGATTTACGATTTATGTATTTATTGTAAAAATTGTCAATTATAAAATCGTCAATTTAGATGAGCTGATCTTCGTCTAATTCTTAAACATCCTCAATAGTTGCGTAAGTTTCTTTTTGAGTTCTTTGCGATTTATTATTTTGTCTAGGAAACCGTGTTCTAAAACAAACTCTGCCGTTTGAAATCCTTTTGGTAAATCTTTACCAATAGTTTCTTTCACAACGCGAGGTCCCGCAAAACCAATCAGAGAGCCGGGCTCTCCAATATTCAAATCGCCTAACATAGCGTAAGATGCGGTAACACCACCTGTAGTAGGGTCGGTCAATAAAGAGATGTAAGGAATTTTATTTTTTGCCATCAGCGATAATTTAGCTGACGTTTTTGCCATTTGCATTAATGAATATGCAGCTTCCATCATGCGCGCACCACCCGATTTAGAAATAATAAGCAAAGGTGTTTTTGTTTGCAGACAAAAATCTATTGCGCGAGAAATTTTTTCTCCCACCACTGCACCCATTGATCCACCAATGAAAGTAAAATCCATACAGCAAATAACTAAATCTTCTCCTCCTACTTTTCCGTAAGCAGAACGCAGCGCGTCTTTGAGTCCGGTTTTCTTAACGCTGTCAACTAATCTATCTGTATAAGGTTTTGTGTCTACAAATTCTAAGGGGTCGCCGCCAATCAAATTTTCGTGTAATTCGGTAAACTGGTTGTTGTCAAATAAAACTTCAAAATATTCTGCAGAACCTAAACGTTGGTGATGTCCGCAATCAATACACACATAAGAATTGCGCGCATGTTCATCGGCAGGATGTATTTTTTTGCACGAAGGACATTTATACCACAAACCCTCGGGGGTTTCTTTTTTTTCTTTTGTACTGGTAGTAATACCTTCTTTTATTCGTTTAAACCAACCCATGTTATAAATTAAGAGTTAAGAATTAAGGGTTAGGAATGAGAAAAATTCTGCATCCTACATTCTGAATTTAAGCAATTGTTATAGATTTGTCTAAGTAAACGTCTTGTATCATGTTCAATAAAGCGATACCTTCCTTCATTGGTCTTTGAAAAGATTTTCTGCCGGAAATTAATCCTTGCCCGCCACCACGTTTATTAATTACTGCCGTTGTAACAGCTTCTGCCAAATCTGATGCGCCTTTACTTTCTCCGCCACTGTTAATTAAACCGGCACGACCCATGTAGCAATTTGCAACTTGGTAACGACATAAATCAATTGGATGATCGGTAGTTAATTCGCTGTAAACTTTCGGGTGTGTTTTTCCGAAATTAAGTGCGGTGTATCCGCCATTTTTATCAGACATTTTTTGTTTGATGATATCGGCTTGTATGGTAACACCTAAATGATTTGCTTGTCCCGATAAATCCACTGCAGTGTGATAATCTACTCCGTCTTTTTTAAAAGCGTTGTTACGTGTATAGCACCATAAAACTGTTGCCATACCTAATTTGTGTGCGTGTTCAAATGCTTTTGCAACTTCTATAATTTGTCTTCCTGATTCGGGCGAACCAAAATAAATAGTTGCACCAACCGCTACAGCGCCCATGTTCCAGGCATCTTCAATAGTACCGAACATAATTTGGTCAAACTTATTTGGGTAACTAAGAAACTCGTTATGATTTATTTTTACAATAAACGGAATTTTATGAGCGTATTTGCGGGCTACACTTCCTAAAACACCATAAGTAGAAGCTACTGCATTGCAACCGCCTTCAATAGCAAGTTTAACAATATTCTCAGAATCAAAATAAATTGGATTTGGAGCGAATGATGCACCTGCACTATGTTCAATTCCTTGGTCAACGGGCAAAATGCTCATATAACCCGTACCCGATAAACGTCCTGTGTTATACAATTGGTTAAGACTTCGTAATACCTGAGGATTACGGTTTGATCCGCAAAAAATGCGTTCTACAAAATCGCCTCCCGGAAGGTGAATATTTTCTTTAGAAATGGTTTTGCAAGTATGGTTTAACAAGCTATCAGCTTGCGCGCCAAGTAAGTCGTTTATTTTAGACATAGTTGCGGTTGACATGTTATTGTTTTTAAGAGGGCAAAGATACGAAAAATTAATTTTTCACCCCATAATTCCTAAAACAGGCTATTTGGCTACTCTCCAACTCTGAAATTAAAATCTTTATTGTTAACTATTATGTAGTGTACGAAATTGGTGACAAAATTTACTTACCTCCCGCAACGTAGTTTTTATAAAATAAAGGAATGGTTTCAATTCCTTTGAAATAATTAAATACGCCGTAATGTTCATTGGGAGAATGCAGTGCGTCGCTGTCCAATCCAAATCCAAAAAGTATAGAATCTAATCCTAATTCTTTTTTAAACAGTGCAACAATTGGAATACTTCCGCCGCCGCGAGTAGGAATTGGTTTTTTACCAAAACTTTCTTCTACTGCTTTTGCCGCTGCCTGATAAGCTTTAGAATTTGTAGGTACAACAACAGGCTCTCCGCCATGATGTGCTTTAACTTTTACTTTCACGCATTTAGGTGCCATCTTCTCAAAATGTTTTTGGAAAAGCTTACTTATTTTATGCGAATCTTGCCCGGGCACAAGTCTCATAGAAATTTTAGCAAAGGCTTTTGCCGGAAGAACTGTTTTCGCTCCTTCGCCAATGTAACCACCCCAAATTCCGTTTACATCTAAGGTTGGACGAATACCTGTGCGTTCTAAAGTAGTGTATCCTTTCTCGCCAAAAATTTCATCAATGGCTAAATCTTTTTTATAGTCTTTTAACTTGAACGGAGCTTTGTTCAACTCTTTTCTTTCTTTAGGAGATAATTTTATTACATTATCATAAAATCCCGGAATAGTTATGTGATTGTTTTTGTCGTGCATAGAAGCAATCATATCACACAAAATATTTATTGGATTAGCAACCGCGCCACCGTAAACTCCACTGTGTAAATCGCGGTTCGGTCCGGTAACTTCTACTTCCATATAAGCAAGTCCGCGTAAACCAACATCAATTGATGGTGTTTTGTTACCAATCATCGAAGTATCGGAAATTAAAATAATATCGGCTTTCAATTTTTCTTTATTTGTTTTTACCCATTCGCCCAAGTTTGCAGAGCCAACTTCTTCTTCGCCTTCAATCATAAATTTTACGTTGCAGGGCAAAGTTTTTGTTTGCATCATTAATTCAAATGATTTAATGTGCATATACATTTGTCCTTTATCATCACAAGAACCTCTTGCAAAAATTGCGCCTTCGGGATGTACAGCAGTTTTTTTAATGACCGGTTCGAAAGGAGGGGAGTCCCATAACTCAAGTGGCTCGGCTGGTTGCACATCATAATGCCCGTAAACAAGCACGGTAGGAAGTTTAGCATCAATAATTTTTTCTCCATATACAACGGGGTATCCTTTTGTAGCACACACTTCAACTTTATCGGCACCGGCTGCAATGAGTTTTGTTTTTACTGCATCAGCCATGCGCAACATATCGGGTTCATGTTCAGGTTTAGCGCTAACAGATGGTATGCGCAACAATTCCATTAACTCATCTAAAAAACGTTGTTTATTTTTTTGTACGTATTCTTTTACTTGTGCGTATTCCATGCTGATTTCTTTTGTGCGAAATTGGAGTTTTTTTTAAAGGCAGACGGTTAATTTTATTAACAGTTTTATTGAAAAACAGCTTGTTTTATTGGTAACTTTGTATAAATGCGTACACTACGCTTAGGGTTGATATTATTTTTTTTGCCGCTTATCGGCAGTGCCAAATATATTGTTGGCGGAGAAATCTATTATGATGATTTAGGCGGAGGCAATTACAAAGTTACCCTTAAAATTTACCGCGATTGCTTTAATGGTGCCTCAACTCCGTTCGACAATCCGGCAACCATTACGGTTTACGATAATTTGGGGAACTTTATAAAAAACATACGCATCCCTTTTACAAGTTCAGCACCTGTTCCTTCCAGTATAAACAGTCCGTGTTTTACGCCCCCTCCAAATATTTGTGTTGATTTTGCAACCTATACAGCAACGGTAAATTTGCCGGCGATTGTTGGAGGCTATAATTTAATTTATCAGCGCTGCTGTCGTAATAATACGCTTAACATTAACAACCCGGGTAATGTTGGCTCAACATACACGGAACATATTCCGGGTAGTGATGTAGTGGTAACTAACAGCAGCCCGAGGTTTAACACCTATCCGCCAATTTTTATTTGCGCAGGTGTTGACATTGATTTTAATAACATGGCTGTTGACCCCGACGGAGATTCTTTAGTATATGATTTGTGCAATCCGTTTGTGGGGTTAAACGCTTGTTGTCCGCAATTGCTTTATACTGCTCCAACTCCCGGTTGCTCAAACCCTCCGGCATCGGGTATGTGCGATAGCATTGCTAAGCCGCCGCCTTATGCTTCTCTTTTGTACAATTCTCCTTACTCGGGCGTTTATCCTATCAGTTCAAATCCGGCTATACAAATTAATCCGCAAAACGGACATATAGGAGGCACGCCAAATATTACCGGACAATGGGTGGTTGGTGTTTGTGTAAAAGAATATCGTAACGGTGTTTTGTTAAGTACGCACATGCGCGATTTTCAATTTAATGTTGTTACCTGTCAGAATTTAATTTTCAGCGCCATACAACAACAAACGCAAAAGTGCGGAGGACTAACTATTCAGTTCAATAATTTAAGTTCGGGCGCCGCGCATTATTTATGGAATTTTGGAGACGGTACAACTTTAAGCGATACATCTAATGTAAAAAACCCAAGCTACACATATCCCGATACAGGTAAATATACTGTTACACTTATTGTGTATGGCTCAACACCGGGCTGTAATGATACGTCAACACAAGTGTTTGATGTTTTTCCACCGCTAAATCCAAGTTTTGTGCCTCCGGCCGGACAATGCATAGTAGGAAACTCATTTAATTTTACGGCGGGCGGACAATTTTCTACTTACTCAACTTTTCTTTGGAATTTTACCGGCTTTGCAACGCCCACCACTTCTGTTTTGCAAAACCCTAACGGAATAAGCTATAACCAGTATGGAAATTTTCCGGTAGCAATAACTGTTACCACAAAAACCTGCACTAAAACTTTTATTGATACGATACGTGTTTATCCAAATACGCAAGCTTTATTTAATGTAAATAATGCAATTGGTTGTCAGCCATTATCTGTGCCGTTCACCAATCAAAGTATTTACGGAACAGGAGTACATTTTTTATGGAATTTTGGTGATGGAACAAATTCCACACAGCAAAACCCAATACATGCTTATCAGGATACGGGATTTTTTAATGTAACATTAACCGTTAACACAACTGCCGGTTGTGTAGGTACAAGCAGTGTAAGTGTAAACGGAGCCATTCATGTTTTACCGGGGCCAAGAACAGGCTTCATTGTAAAACCAACGCACACCGATATCTATCACGACATAATTACTTTTACTGATACCAGTAAAAATATTACGCAGCAAACTGTAACTATGGGCGACGGCTCTACGCTTAATTATTTACCTCATACGCATGAGTATGGAAGTTACGGCACATTTACTATTACGCAAATTGCTATTTCCTCTAACGGATGTTCTGATACAACAGAGCACATCGTACTAATTGATAAAGATTTTACTTTTTATGTGCCCAATAGTTTTAGTCCGAATGGCGACACACATAACGGGGTTTTTAAAACAGTTTCTTTTGGCATTTATGACTTTACGATTGAGATATACGATCGCTGGGGCAAATTAGTTTTTGAAAGCAGCGATCCCGAGCAAGGTTGGGATGGAACTTATCACGGAAAAAAATGTCCCGAAGATATTTACGTTTATAAAATTGATTTTACCAATGTAGTTGATGATTATCCGCGTAGTTTGCATGGTAAGATTACTTTGGTGAGGTAGAGTTTTGTTTTTTATTTGGGCGTGTCCCCGCATATTGTTGTGTCATTTTGAGTGAAATGAAGAATCTAAGCGGGGTCGGGCTTTCGCAAATCGCTTTTTTGCACACCGTCAGGCGAAGGTGGGAATTCGTTTAAATGTTGTAGTGTGTTGTATTTCCCTCTCCTGTAGGAGAGGGTAGGGTGAGGTCGTTGTATTTGCGTTAGCGATTGCAGCGGAAAGCCCACAGGAGACGTAGTGAAACGGAGGCGACGAGGACTTGAAGCGCAAAGCGCGACCCCGCGTAAAATGTAAATAAAGAATCGGATTTTTAGTGCGGGGTAACGCCCCAAACTTAACTCACCCCCTCGTTCAATTTCTCCACAAAAAATGCGGCGAGTTTGCTCTGGTAAATTTTGGTTTTGTATTTTTCTATCCATCGTATGCCTTGTATAGAGTTGCATAAAAACATTTCATCGGCATTCATCAATGTATTAAATGCTAAAGTAATTTCATAACACAAAATACGGTGTTGTTGTGCAATATCAATTATCTGTTTTCGCATAACACCTTCTATGCAGCCTTCGCTAAGGGCAGGTGTATAAAGCGCTCCGTTCTTTACAATAAAAATATTTGAGCTGATGCTCTCACATACATTGCCGTCTTCGTTAATGATAAGGCAATCATCCATTTTTATATCTTTCTTGTAAATACCCGCAAGCACATAAATAAGTGCGTTGCCTGTTTTTAAATTAGAGAGTTTGTTTTTATGCTTTTTAATATCATGAAAAACATCAACGGCAAAACCTGTTTCGTTTAAGTTGTAGCCGCCTTTGTGTTCTAAATCTTCTGCTTCAATTAAAAAAGAAATATCGTTTGTGTGCGGAGCGTAAAAACCGCCTTCGTTTCTAAAAATTGTAAGACGCACACGCGCGTCGTTAGCAATTTTGTTTTTTACAATTAATTCGCTTGTAAGTCGCGAAATATTTTCTGCATTAAACTCCGCCGGAATATTCATGCGCAAAACTGTCATGCCAATTTTAATCCGACGCAAGTGGTCGGTCATAAACATAATCTTTCCGTTAATTACGCGAATGGTTTCAAATAATGAATCGCCGTAACGGAAAGCCCTGTTGGCAAAAGAAACAACCGGTTCGTAAATGGTTATCAGGTGCCCGTTATAATTGCAAAAAATATCCTTTCCGTCCATAGTTTTATTGAGAATACAAAGTAAAAACTAATATGATTTAGAGGACAAATTATTTCTTAACAAAACGTCAAAAAATGGACACGAATTCCACGAATTTTTATTGATAAAAACTGTATTAATTAGTGAAATTAGTGTCAACATTATTGTTACATTAGCCGTCCCGATAATTCGGGATTAAAAGCTAAATTATGATTAAAAAAGTTTCAGTTATTGGTTCGGGCACTATGGGAAATGGTATTGCCCACGTTTTCGCGCAATTTGGTTATGAAGTTTCGTTAATTGATGTAAACGCCGCAGCACTTGAAAAAGCCATTGCTACCATTACAAAAAATATTGACAGACAGGTTGCCAAAGGTTCTTTAACAGAAGCCGATAAAACAAAAGCTCTGGCAAATATTAAAACTTTTACAAAATTAGAAGAGGGCGTAAAAAACGCCGACTTAGTTGTAGAAGCAGCTACAGAAAACGTAACTATTAAATTAGAAATATTTAAAGAACTCGATTCTATTTGCGGGGCTAATACAATTTTAGCCTCTAACACTTCTTCAATTTCTATTACAAAAATTGCTTCGGTAACCAAACGGGCAGATAAAGTGATTGGTATGCACTTCATGAACCCTGTACCTGTAATGAAACTTATTGAAGTAATTCGTGGTTATTCAACTTCGGATGACGTTACTTCTTTAATTATGAATACATCAAAATCACTTGGTAAAATACCGGTAGAGGTAAATGATTATCCGGGATTTGTTGCTAATCGTATTTTAATGCCTATGATTAACGAAGCAATTTATACTTTGTATGAAAATGTTGCGGGCGTTACAGAAATTGATACGGTAATGAAATTAGGCGTGGCTCACCCAATGGGCCCACTTCAATTAGCTGATTTTATCGGACTTGATGTTTGCTTAAGCATTATGCGTGTATTGCAGGATGGTTTCGGTAATCCTAAATACGCTCCTTGTCCGCTATTGGTAAATATGGTTACTGCCGGAAATTTAGGTGTAAAAAGCGGTAAAGGTTTTTACGAATATACAGCGGGCAGCAAAGATTTAGTTGTTGCCGGAAATTTCCGTAAGAAAGAATTAGCGTAAGAGTTTCCCTTTTTTCTTAATTCTTTTTACTTCATAAATAATTAGTGGAACTAATAAAACTGCCGGACCAAGCCATGCAATTAAATTTGGTAGGTGTATCCAACGGTTGTTGTTTACTAAAAATGCGGTGATAGCACCAATGTAACTTCCTAACATTCCGCTAAGGTGAGCCAATAGCCAATAATTAGAATAGTCTACATAGCCCTTCAATCTTTTTATGTTTAAATAATTTCCTCGCAACCCAAGTAGGCCAAATACTAAACAAATACTACCGAATTCTTTATTTTCATTGCTAAGCAAATAAATTCCAAAACTTACAAAACCAATATGCATTAACCCAAAAAATAGTTCAATAACCCAGTCGATTGTTTTTGCTTTTTGTCCTTTGTGAATATTTTTTAATTTCAAAGAACGAAAAGCTGTGAGACACATATAGTAGGTAAAAAAGGCTACGCAGAATAAAAAAATGTTTTTTCTGTAAACAGAAATATAAATAGCAGTGAAAAATATAATACTCATGCACCAGAAATAAATTTTACCAAATGGGCGATGTGTTTTTACTTTGTTACGAAACAAAATAGCCAGTAAGCCGGAAAGTAGTGCAACGCAACCGGCGGTAACATGGATGATGAGAGAAATATTTATAAATGTTTCCATTTTTTAGACTGTTATTCCATACAAATCAAAATCTGTTGCTTCTGTAATTTTTATATTGACAAAACTGCCAATGGGTAAATAGGTTTCGCTGTCGGCTTTTACCAAAACTTCGTTATCAACATCAGCGCTGTCAAATTCAGTTCTGCCAATAAAATATTCCCCTTCTTTTCGATCTATAAGTGTTTTAAATGTTTTGCCGATTTTTTGTTGATTTAATTCGAATGAAATTTCCTGCTGAACTTTCATCACAGCATCGGCACGTTGTTTTTTTACTTTTGCAGGAACATCATCAACTAAAAGATGTGCATGAGTATTTTCTTCGTGCGAGTAAGTAAAAATTCCTAATCTATCGAAACGGGTTTGTTTTACCCACTCTAACATTTCTTCGTGATCTTTTTCTGTCTCACCTGGATATCCGGCAATAAGTGTAGTACGCATGGCAATGCCCGGCACTTTATCTCTAATCTCATTTACAATATCAATTGTTTTTTGTTTTGTAATGCCGCGGCGCATGCTCTTTAGCATATTGTCGCTGATGTGTTGCAAAGGCATATCGAGGTAATTACAAATATTTTGTTTGCGCTTCATTACATCCAACACTTCCATTGGGAAACCGCTGGGAAAAGCATAATGCAAACGGAGCCACTCAACTCCTTCAACATCGCTTAATGCATCTAATAGATTTGAAAGCTCACGTTTTTTATAAATATCTAACCCGTAGTAGGTAAGGTCTTGTGCAATTAATAAAAGCTCTTTGGTTCCTTTTTGCGCTAATGTGGTAGCGCGTTTTACTAATTCTTCAATTGGGACAGAAATATGTTTGCCGCGCATGATCGGAATTGCACAGAAAGAGCAGGGGCGGTCGCATCCCTCAGATATTTTTAAATAAGCATAATGAGATGGTGTTGTGAGTAAACGCTCACCGACTAATTCATGCTTATAATCTGCTTTAAGTGTTTTTAAAAGTTTGGGTAAATCGCGTGTACCAAAGTAGGCATCCACATCAGGTATCTCTTTTTCTAAATCCGTTTTATAACGTTCGCTTAAGCAACCGGTGACGTACACTTTTTCTACTTGTCCGTTTTTTTTTGCCTGCACATATTGCAAAATGGTGTCTATGCTTTCTTGTTTGGCGTTATCTACAAAGCCGCAGGTATTTATAATTACAATCTGGTGGTCTTCGCTTTCGCTTTCGTGTTCTACATCAAATTTATTTGCGCGTAGTTGTCCCATTAAAACTTCGCTGTCAACAATGTTCTTGCTGCAACCCAGCGTTACTACGTTTACTTTATTTTTTTTAAGTGATTTGGTTTTCATTTGTAACGCTTTATTGATTCTCTACGGGCATTAATAAGTCGAGAAACAAAAATCTCATTCTTATAAACTTCATAAATAATCAGGTAGGGGAATTTTTTTAGTGCAATGTGTCTATAGGTTTTTTGTGTTTTTTGAAAACCGAGTGGATTTCGAGTTAGTAGTTCTAATGTGTTTTCCCAATCAGCAATAAATTTTCTCCCTAAATCTTTCTGTCGGGTTTCATAATAAAGAGCAGATTCATATAAGTCCTCTGATACATCCTCTTGAACAATAAGGATGTAATTCATTTATATAATTTCTTAAGTACTTTGGCTTTTATTTCTTTGGCAGTATAGCCTTTACTTTTTCCTGCCTTATAAGAAGCTTTTCTATCTTCAATTATTCGAATATCCTCATCACTGAGTTGAAAGGAATCGTAATTTGTTCTACTATTAAGAATTGTATAAACTGCTTCGAGGATGCTTTCATCATCGATGTTATCAATGGCTTTGTGTAATTCCTTTTTTAAAGCTGTTTGTGTCATTTTGATGAAATTTAGTAATCCAAAGGTAGTCCTTTTAACCTAAAAATAAAAGCGTTTTACTTTTTTAAACTCGCATTATAAATTCCGATATTCTCTTCGATATAATCTAAAACATCATCCTTACCTGTTTTCTTTTCGGCAGAAGTAATGAAGAACTCAGGCATCTCTTCCCATGCTGCAAGCATTTGTTTTTCGAAGAGAGAAAAATTTTTGTGCAATTCTGCTTTAGAAAGTTTATCGGTTTTTGTAAAGGCAATACAAAAAGGAATTTCATTTTCTCCCAGCCATTGCATAAACTGGGCGTCTACAGCTTGTAAAGGAAGTCGCGCATCTATCAAAACAAAAACAGAGACTAAGTTTTTTCTTTCCAATAAATAAAAGGAAATAAATTTTTCGAATTCAGTGCGCGAAGTCTTAGCCACCTTTGCATAACCGTAGCCGGGTAAATCTACCACATACCAGGCTTTGTTAATTAAGAAATGATTAATGACTTGTGTTTTGCCGGGCTTACCCGATGTGTGCGCAAGAATTTTATTGCACAACATATTTATAAGCGATGATTTACCAACGTTACTTCTGCCAATAAAAGCAAATTCGGGAAAATGTGTTTTAGGACATTTATTTACATCGGTACTGCTGATTGCAAATTCGGCGCTGGTAATTTGCATTTCACCCGCCCTTTTTATTTCCCTCCGGGGAGGGAATTGTTAATGAAGCTTTTTTAGCTTTGTAAGATTCTAAATGCCGCTCTTTTTTTGATTCGTAAATATCGGCAATGCAAACCATGATGCCGGTTTCTTCTACATCGCCAAAAGTTGGATTAGCGGCTGTACCCCAAGTGGTCATAGTAGGCGAGAGGTTCATATAAGCATTTACCAAAGGCGGAATATTTTCTCCCAAAGCGCGTACATGTTTATTTAGTATGCTATGACCTTCTTTATAATTTAACCCTTCGAGACTTTTTATAAAAGCAGAAGTATTGTGTTTTATTTCTATGGGTTTAATAGGAGTAACTAATTTTTGTTTATCGGGGAAATAATAGTGCATAAAAGAAAGAATCAAATCGCGTGCTTCCGAATTAAAATGTGTATACATGGTTACTTTACCCGAAAAATATTTTACATCGTGGTTACCTTCTATAAGAGCGCCGAGCCCGTCCCATAAATTATCTAAAGAAAATAATCCTTTGCGAAAATGTTCGCTGGGTTGGTATTCGGGTTGCACGAAAGAACGACCTAATTCGATGGTTGCGGGAGCATACGTTTTTAAAAATTCTTCAGAGAAATTAAATAATTCGGTGGTGGCAAGTTGTATTTTCCCGTTGTGGAAGGCAGCATCTTTACATTTTATATATCGGTAAGCACCCACAATTTCTTCGTCTTCCGGATTCCATACTAATAATTGTTTGTAAGCGTGGTCTGAAGTATCAAACTCATCTAAATCAAAACTTTTTCCGGTACCACCTCCTGCATAACGAAAAGTTAGTTCGCGGAGGCGACCTATCTCCATCATTACATTTGGTGAATTATGATGTGTAATAATATAAATTTCATTACTGCCATTGTTTGTTTTGCGTACAAACCTGCCGGCACCTAACTCTTCTAAAAGAATTTTGCGATTTATTTTATTTATGATGGCTTCCATAAAATCTTCTCAAATATATTCTTTATTTGGCTTTGGTGTATGTTTTGGGCGTTACCCCGCATCAAATCCGGGTATTATTTTTAATCCGGGCGGGGTCGCGCTTTACGCTTCAAGTCCTCGTCGCCTCCGGTGGCAGTCGAGCTGCGGGCTTTCCGCTGCAATCGCTAACGCATATATACAGTGTTAAATTTAAAATAGGTTTAAAAATTTGCGTTAAGGATTGAGGCACGGTGTTAGAGCTCTTTTGCATGCTTCTTAGTTTTATCGGAAACGGTTTCATTGGCAAAAAGCGATTGCCGAAAGCCTGACCCCGTGCAATATTTCTGCCATTACCGAATTTTAAAATACGGGGTAACGCCCTAAAAAAAATATTAATTCTTACTTCCATACTCCATTAAATAAGCTTTAATAAATGCATCCAGGTCACCGTCCATTATACCTTGCACATCGCTGGTTTCGTAATCGGTACGTAAATCTTTTACTAATTTATAAGGATGAAAAACGTAATTGCGTATTTGCGAGCCCCACTCAATTTTTTTCTTGCCTGCTTCAACGGCTTGCTTGGCCTCGTTGCGTTTACGCATTTCAATTTCGTAAAGCTGTGAGCGCAACATTTGCATGGCACGTTCTTTATTGGCTAATTGCGACCTATCCACCTGGCACATGACTTGTATACCGGTTGGTAAATGTTTTATAAGCACTTTGGTTTCTACCTTATTTACGTTTTGTCCACCTGCACCGCCCGAACGTGCTGTTGAAATTTCAATATCGGCAGCGGGAATATTTATTTCGATGGTATCATCTACAATAGGGTAAACATAAACCGATGCAAAAGAAGTATGTCGTTTAGCATTAGAATCGAAAGGGGAGATGCGCACTAGACGATGCACCCCGTTTTCTCCTTTTAAATAACCGTAGGCGTAATTGCCTTCAATTTGCAGGGAGACCGATTTTATTCCGGCAGCATCTCCATCGGTATGGTCGTTTTCAGAAACTTTAAATCCGTTTTTTTCTGCCCACATAATGTACATACGCATAAGCATGCTGGCCCAATCGCAGCTTTCGGTACCGCCAGCTCCGGCGTTAATTTCAATTACACAACTCAGCGCGTCTTCTGTTCCGCCAAGCATGTTTTTAAATTCTAAATTTTCTAAATTTTTTTGTGCGAGTTTAAATTGCTGCTCGGTTTCTTCGGCAGTAGCTTCGTTTGCTTTGTAAAATTCGTACAGCGTATTTACATCATCAATTTGCCGAGAGAGTTCGGCGTAGGATGTTGTCCAGTCTTTTTTTAATTTTATTGTACGAAGAATTACTTCTGCTTTTTTTGGATCGTTCCAAAAATCGGGAGCTTGAGTTCTTTCTTCTTCGCGTGCTATTTCTTCAATTTTTCTATCTATGTCAAAGATGCCTCCTCAGTGCATGCTTGCGCTCTAGAATGTCTTTTAGTTGATCGGATGTAAACATGGGGCAAAAATAAGGGTTTAATCGGTAGTAAAGAAATTTGTTTGGTATTGAAAATTGCCTTGTATTTTTATGTTAAATTCTTTGTTTTTAGGGTGTTAATTTTATACATTTGATGTTCACAAAACAAGTAAATATGAATAAAAAAATACTCTATTCAGTATCGGCACTCATGTTATCAGTTACATTGTTAGCTCAGGAGCCAAAGGCGTGTATTACACACGAAGTAATGAATGATTACTTGAGTAAAAACCCCGAGGTTAAAAAAAGACTTGATGCGCAAGAAACAATTCTTGAAAAGCAGGATGCAGAAGCTTTTAAAACCGGATACAAAATTCAGCCAAGTGTTGAAAAAACAAATAACCCAAACGGTACACAGGCTACTGTATATTATATTCCAATCGTATTTCATATTTTACATCAAGGAGGGCTTGAAAATATAACGGATGCTCAGGTTAGCGATGCTGTGCGTATAATTAATAGAGATTACCGCAAACTAAACCCCGATACCACAGTAACGATACCACAATTTAAAGGTATTGCCGCTGATATTAGTATTGAGTTTCGATTAGCAACTAAAGACCCTCAAGGAGCTTGCACAAACGGTATTATTCGTCACGTTGACCCTAACACAGTTTGGATTTCCGGCACAACTTCTTACTATGCCTATAGCGGCACAACCGCCGGAAAATGGAATCCCACAAAATACTTAAACGTATATGTTGTTAAAAGTATTAATGGTACTGCTGCCGGATATACTTATTTGCCCGGATCATTTGGATCAGGAGATCCACGAGATGTAATTGTTATTTTAAGTACATACATAGGTTCTATCGGTACAGGTTCTGCTAATACTTCGAGGGCTTTAACGCATGAGATAGGACATTGGTTAAACTTACAGCACACTTGGGGAAATACCAATAACCCGGGAGTTGCCTGCGGAAATGACGGAGTTACCGATACCCCAATTACCGAAGGATCTAATTTGGTTTGTAATACCGCTATGGCAACATGTACTTCGGGTATTGTAGAAAATGTTCAGAACTACATGGATTATTCATATTGTTCTACCATGTTTACGGCAGGGCAATCTGCACGCATGAGAACAGCTATTGTTAGTGCCACCGCCGGAAGAAGTAACGTAATTACCGCTACTAATTATTCTGTTACAGGAATAATGACCTACTCTCAGGTATGTGTGCCTATTGCAAATTTTCATGCCAGTACACGTGTAGCCTGCACCGGGACAATCATTACATTTAATGATAGCTCTGCCAATGCGCATCCAACTTCATGGAACTGGAGTTTTCCAAGCGGTACATTGCAAGGCGGTACTACTGTAAATGATTCAATGCCAAAAGTAAGTTATGCTACTGCCGGAACTTATGCGGTTTCTTATACGGCTTCTACCACCGCGGGTCCCAATTCCATTATGAAAACTTCTTATATCACTATTAATTCAAGTGTTGCAACTCATACTTCTTTTTTAGAAGGTTTTGAAACGACTTCACTTCCGGGCACAGATTGGAATTTAAGCAGCCCCGGATTAAATTGGGCTATAACATCAACTGCCGGTGCAACAGGAGTAAAATCTGCTAAAATAGATAATATGGCTAATACGGCCGGTAACTACAGTAATTTGGAAAGTAATGCTTTTGATATTTCTGGTATGACAACACCTGTCCTTTCTTTTAAAATGACTTACAAACAACAGCTTTCTACTAACGCTGATAAATTGCAGGTATTTTCTTCTGTAGATTGCGGTAATATCTGGACATCTCGTTTTGCGCGTACAGGTGCAACACTTGCAAACGTTACGCCTGTAAGCACAACGCCTTATGTGCCTACGCCATCGCAGTTTACTACTTATACCGTAAACATTAACGGTGTTTCCGGAAGTTCTAATGTGCGTTTCAAATGGGAGTTTTTTGCAGATGTAAACGGACAAGGAAATAATCTTTATATAGATGATATTAATTTACATGACGCTGCATTGGATATAAATTCAGTCGAGAGTCAATTAGGTTTAACTATTTATCCTAATCCTTCTTCGGGAAATGTAAGTATTGATTTTAATCTGAATGAAAAACACTCAATAACTGTTACAGTAACAGATTTGTTGGGAAGAACGATAGAATCGATTCCGACAAAACAATATGCGGCAGGAGAAATTAAACTTATCATAGCAGAAAAAACTTCTTATCAGCAAGGTGTTTACTTAGTAAACATTAATATGGATGGAGAAATAATTTCTAAAAAAATAATTATACAATAAACAATTTTATCTTTTAAAAAGGAACCCGTTCTGAAAAGAACGGGTTTTTTTATGCCTTTTACTTAATCCTTTTTTCATTTTGAAAAGAGAATATTAAAATTAGGAGATTTTAATGCTGCGATACATTCTTCTTATTTCTTCAAACCAAACAAATAACAAGACAGGTAAAACGATAAAAGAAATTTTGTTGAAAGAACTTGCGACACTAAAATCAAAATGAATGAGGTGTTGAACGGCTCTTGTCATTCCGCAGCCGTAACATTTTTGGTTGAACAATAAAACAGATAAGCAGACTGATTGCCCGCTGTCGAAAAAATCGGCGGGTAAAATAAGTAGAACTACCGGAGTTAAAAGTAAGCCGGTTAAATAAAGGTAAGAGATTTTTTTTCTCAAGTATTATAGTCTTTCGGCGTATTCGCCATCTTTTGGTTGCAGATCTCCAATGAGTATACGAATAAAATCTACAATCCATAAAATTCCGCAACAACCACCTGTAAGAAGCATTAAAATTCCTACGCCGTAATAACCAAGATAAAATCTATGAACTCCCAAAAAACCAAGAAAAATACAAAGAAGCAAAGCTGTTAATTCGCTTCCGCCCGATGTTCCGTTAGGAGCATGAGAAGTTGAATTTTGATTAGTAGTTGTATTGTATACCGGTGTAATTTCTGTGACTAAGCCGTTAGCATATTTTATCTGCGTAACATCTGATGCATTTTTTGTAAAAGTAGGACCATCTAAATTGTCGCACATTTTGTATTTAATTTCTTGCAAACTGAGCTCTAAAACCTTTGCTTTTATTTTTAATCCGTTTTTAAAAATAATTGTATCGCAGTCATCAATAATTTTTGAACCGGCGTTTTTAATAAGGAGGTTGGTATTTTTGCTTTTTAATTTTTCTGTCAGTATGAAAGGCGGGGTTTTAGTAATTACTATTGAATTGGAATTAGAAGCAGTTACAGTTTCGGCAAGAGGGTTGCGTATTTCAATTTGCGGTATTTTATGTATGCGAGAAGTGTTTGTAAATGCTATTTTAAAAGGAGTTTTTTGGGAACCTGCCCATTCAATATTGTAACCGGCTCTATAAACCCGCTTTTTTATACTACATGCATTTATAATGAGTAGTGCGGCTAACCCGATGAAGTAAAGTTGTAAGAATGATTTTAGTTTCATTTTTCTTTGCAGCTAAAACAAATCTAAAGTTTTTTTTCGGCAAAAAAAATAAAAAAGCCTCCCGTTTCCGAGAGGCTTTTTTTATTATTGAATGCAGTTTATTTTTGCAAGGAAAAATTAATTACATCATTCCTTCCATTCCTCCGCCCATACCACCCGGCATAGAAGGAGCTCTTTCTTCTTTTTTCTCAGCTAAAACGCATTCGGTAGTTAACAACATACCTGCTACAGAGGCTGCATTTTCTAATGCGATGCGTGTAACTTTAGTTGGGTCTATAACACCTGCTTTGTAAAGATTTTCATACACTTCTGTGCGTGCATTAAAACCAAAATCGTCTTTACCTTCTTTTACTTTTTGTACGATAATGCTTCCTTCTAAACCGCAGTTAGCAACTATCTGACGAAGCGGTTCTTCGATAGCACGTTTTACAATAGCAATACCAGTATTCTCATCTTCGTTAAGGCCTTTTAGTTTTTCTAAAGACACAATAGAACGAATATAAGCAACACCACCGCCCGGTACAATTCCTTCTTCTACCGCAGCACGTGTAGCAGCTAAGGCATCATCCACACGATCTTTCTTTTCTTTCATTTCAACTTCGGTAGCAGCACCAATATAAAGTACAGCAACACCGCCGGCTAATTTAGCTAAACGCTCTTGCAGTTTTTCTTTATCATAATCAGAAGTAGTACTTTCTATTTGCGCTTTAATTTGATTAACGCGTGCAGTGATATCGGCTTTTTTACCGGCACCGTTTACAATAGTTGTATTGTCTTTATCAATGGTAATTTTTTCTGCTTTACCTAACATGTTTAACTCAGTATTCTCTAATTTAAAGCCACCATCTTCGCTTATTAAAGTACCGCCTGTAAGAATTGCAATATCTTCTAACATTGCTTTTCTGCGATCGCCAAAGCCCGGAGCTTTAACCGCAGCAATTTTTAGTGAGCCGCGAATTTTGTTTACTACCAATGTAGCCAACGCTTCTCCATCTAAATCTTCAGCAATAATTAAAACGGGTTTTCCTGTCTGAACTGCTTTTTCAAGAACAGGAAGAATTTCTTTCATGTTAGAAATTTTCTTGTCGTAAATTAAAATAAGCGGACTTTCTAATACGGTCTGCATTTTATCGGCATCAGTTACAAAGTAAGGAGAGATATACCCGCGATCGAACTGCATACCTTCTACAGTTTTCAATTCATCTTGTGTTCCTTTTGCTTCTTCTACGGTGATTACACCTTCTTTACCAACTGCTTTCATTGCATCTGCAATTAATTTCCCAACAGCACTATCATTGTTAGCAGAAATAGTTGCAACCTGTTCAATTTTTTTATTATCGTTACCAATTGTTTGAGATTGTTTTTTTAAATTCTCAACCACAGCATTTACAGCTTTTTCAATACCGCGTTTTAAATCCATTGGATTTGCGCCTGCGGCAACGTTTTTTAAACCACCCGTTACAATTGCTTGTGCCAATACGGTTGCGGTAGTTGTTCCGTCTCCGGCTAAGTCAGCTGTTTTGCTGGCTACTTCTTTTACTAACTGAGCACCCATATTTTCTACCGGGTTTGTAAGCTCAATTTCTTTTGCTACTGTAACACCGTCTTTTGTAATTTGCGGTGAACCGAATTTTTTATCGATGATAACGTTACGTCCTTTTGGGCCTAATGTTACTTTTACTGCGTTTGATAAAGCATCTACACCGCGTTTTAGCGCGTCGCGTGCATCGAGGTTAAAGGTTATATCTTTTGCCATTGTTTTATGTTTTTTATTAATGATTAATTTTTCGATTTTAGAATCAAGATAGGAGAACCAAGAATAAAGAAAAATTTATCTTGTCTCTTGCTTCTTCGTTCTTGCTTCTAGATGATTGCATAGATGTCAGATTCCCTCATGATAAGGTATTCTTTACCTTCTATTTGGATTTCTGTGCCCGCGTATTTTCCGTATAGAACGGTGTCGCCGGCTTTTACAGTTATAGGCTCATCTTTTTTTCCGGTTCCCACAGCTATAACTTTTCCGCGAACGGGTTTTTCTTTAGCGGTATCGGGAATAATAATTCCTCCGGCTGTTTTCTCTTCTGCGGGTGCAGGCTCTACCAGCACTCTGTCTTGAATTGGTTTTACACTTACTTTTGCCATGGTGTTTTTATTTTTTTAGGTTAATTATGTTATTAAAATTGAGGACGACAAAGGTAGTCTATTATTGTGCCACAGCAAGATTTTACCTATAAAAACAGCGTTTTGTCAGTAAACAAAATGAAATGGCAGAAATTGGAATAAAAAAACCCCGCCAAAAGGCGGGGCTCTTTAAATTAAGTATTAAAAACAGATTATTTTTGAATAACCATTTTCTTAGTAACTCTGTCAGTACCTGCTGCTACAGTGTAATAGTAAACACCTGCGTTAAGGTTACCTGCGTTAAACACGATAGTGTTATCGCCAAAATTACCATTTACATTTTTGGTATAAACTAAATTACCGATAGCATCATATACGTTAACAGCTATTACTTTGTTTTCTGTTAATGTAACTACGATGTTTGTAGAGTGGTTGAAAGGGTTAGGGTAGTTATTAACCGCGTTTGTAAAATTGCTATTGGTTTTAATATCAACAGCACAAGTGGTAATAATTTTATCGTTATTTATAGTAGGAGCAACGTTAAAATCTGCTGCGCCAAAACCACTGCAATTTACAAGGTAATGATCGGCAGGTGAACCGCCGTCATATATTCCGCTTGCAATTACACGGTCAACAGTATAAGCAGCAGGAGTTATCCATTTGCTGCTGGTATTATCAAAATAACTAACATCAGACAGGTTAAGGAAATAACATTGGCTGATACCATTAGTTACGTTTTTGTTAGCAGTTAACATACCGGTAGTTACATCATAACCTTTCATCATAATTTCCGGTGCAATATTGTATTTACTTGCAGTAGTGAGAGGATCGCAGTCCGCCCAACCATAAATAATTTTGGTCCCATCAGTAGAACGACTCACTTGTAAGCGAGCGCCATAACCTAATTTTCCACCGGAACCATCACCCCATGGGTTAGCTGCATAAGAAACTGTATCTGCTGCAGATCCTGATACTTCAGAAGCTAAAAGAGAATCAATCATCATTGTTTTCCAGCAAGAACCATTGGTCATTAAATCCCACATGATTGGGTGATAATTAACATAATCCCAGTTTTTACTGTAACCAAACATTAAAGAATCTGTGTTTACTCCATCATTGTAAGGAACATTCATTACGCAAACAAAGTGTAATGTACCCAAAGCATCAACAGTAACATCAATACCATGCGTATAATTTGGTGTAAAGTTGTGTGCGCCTGTTACTACGCTTGTGGTATTTTTTGTCAACTCCGGATGTGCGTTGTTCCAATCGTAACCTTGAGAAATAGCTGTTTGAAAAACCCAGCTTGTACCACCGTTTGTTGTTTTATAAACAAGCGGGCTAAGCATTGAATCGCAAGAAAGAGAATAAGTAGTTGCTAAACGACCTAATATTACGGCATAACCCGTCATATTATCAGGAGCAAAAGCAACACGAGCACCATTTTGATCTGAAGCATATCCGGTAGTTAATGTATCTAATTTTAATCCAGGGCTAATAGAATCGATTGACCAAACAGGGTTAGCTCCTGTAAAATCGGCTTTAATAATTACGCCACCTTGAGAGAAACCATAATCAAGATTAGGATCGTACCATACACCGTTTTTTTTCTTACCTAATAAAGGACCCGTAGCAATAACTTTAGCTCCAACCTGAGCCATGTCTTGATTTATCCAAACTCCATTACCGAACGGAGCGCCCGGCCAATGGTGATTACTTTGAGCGTTAGGAGGAAGCGCCTGATCTGCTGCTGTTCCTGTTAATTTACGCGCATTATAAAATGTACCGGTAAAAGGAGAGGCAACTCCTGATGTAACAGCATATGCGTTTGCAATACTTGTATTACCTGTAGGATTGTAAATTATACCTTGAGGAGCACGTCCCGGAGCAATTAAAGTAGAGTCCATATAAACGATTGAAGAATCCCAAAACCCGGTAGTTAAATTTAACCAAGTTGTTTGTATAGCTCCGCTATTTTTACCGGCGAACGCCCAATCTTCCGAACGGCGGTGTGTATAACTAATTACATTCAAACCCGGCTTGTATGTTAGCATACTTTGTGTGTAAGCGTAAGTAAAAGCAGTAACGTCAAGTGCGTTTGGTGCGCTTGAAATGTGTTTTCCTAAGCAAGCAGTACCACTTGGCTGTGGAACCGGACCTGAAAGGCGTTTTCCACCGGAAACCGGAAATGAATTAACATCATTTTTGTGTTGACCGGTATTTAATTTTTTTGGATTGTTAGGTCCAACTTTAAGGTTGCTTTGGGCAAAAGCCGCAACACCTGTTAACAAAGCTGCACCAATTAGTAAGGTTTTTTTCATTGTTTTTTTTTTAGTTTTTCAATAATAATGCGCGGCAAATATAGGAATACTTTTTATAGACCAAAAAGTATTTTTATAAACGGCAATTAACTGATTTGTAATGGTAAAAGAAAAAAAAATGAGCGTAGGGTTTAAATAAAAAAAATCCCCCTGCCATAAGCAGAGGGATCTTTTTAAGCACTCAAAAAACAATATTATTTCTGAACAGCCATCTTTTTAGTAACACGGTCGAAACCGGCAGTTACTGTGTAATAGTAAATACCTGCGTTAAGCGTAGAGGCATCAAACACGATGGTGTTTTCGCCAATAGTACCGTTAACATTTTTAGTATAAACTAATTTACCGATTGCATCATAAACTTTTAAATCAATTGCTTTACCTGTATTCAAATTAACAACAATGTTAGTAGTGTTGTTGAAAGGGTTAGGGTAATTGTTAACTGAGTTCATAAAAGTGTTATTGGTTTTAATTCCAATCATACACGCAGCAGGACCTGCACCAATGTTAACAGTGGCGGCATTTGCAAAATCTGCTGTGCCATAAGTACCACAATTGATATAATGAAAATCAACTGCTTTCTCGCCATCCCAAGCTGGTTTAGGAGTACTATTTATAAGAATGGTTCCGTTTGTAACCATTGCAGGTACTACATATTTGCTCTGCGCATTATCATAATACGAAATATCTGACAGGCGAGGGAAATAGCATAAAATAGATCCGTTAGTTAGGTTGGTGGTACCACTAATCTTCTTAGTAGTAACATCAAAAGCCTTCATGAAAAGATCGGGCTGTACGTTATAGTGATTTCCTGTAGTACCAAAATCAGAATCTGTCCATCCGTAGAAAATTTTAGTACCATCAACAGAACGGCTCACATTCATTCCTGCGCCATAACCAAAATAAGTGCTTCCTGTATTGTAATACCACTGGTTACTTAAAGCAGTAGTATCTGATGCAGGAGTAGTACCCATATAAGCTGACATAACAGAATCAATGAACATTGTTTTCCAACAGGTTCCATCTGTCATAAAATCCCACATGATAGGGTGATAATCAATATAGTCATAATCATACTGTGGAGTATATCCATAATTTAAAGAATCTTTGGAGGCACCATCTGAAAATGCATCAGTAACACTTGTAACATAGTGTAAAAAACCATTTGCGTCAACTGTTAAGTCAGTACCATGATTACCATAAAAAGAGTAGTGAGTTGCCTGATAACCTGCCGGGCGCCAGTTTGCTAAAATTGCACCTTGACAAACGTTTTGCATACACTCAGGGTGTTCTGTCATCCAGTCGTAACCGGCTAAAACTAAAGTCCAGCTTGTACCACCATTGGTTGTTTTATAAACAATGGGTGCCATCATTTTATCAGAACTGTTACCTGCAGTTGCAGCTAACACACCTTCAAAAACTAAATAACCTATTAATGAATCAGGACCAAAAGCCAAACGACCCTCACCATTGTATATATAACCTGTACCTGTTGCTTTAATACCATCTGTATAAACAGGAGGTTTAATAGAGTCAGCAGACCAAACAAGACTACCGCTAACTGCTGTAGCTTTTACAATAACAGAACCGGAAGTTTTTAAACCATTTGCAGTTGTATAGCTTGGATCAAGTAAAGGGCCTGTTACCATAACTTTACTGGTACCTACTGCTTGCATATCAACATCTAATGCGCAAGAAGTTCCGTTTGAAATGTTTCCAAAAACAGTAGTACCTGCACCCGGAATAACTAAGGTTTTAAGTTTGTTATTTGGTGGGTTATGGTAAGTGCCTGCTGCCTTACGCGCGCTATAAAAAAGACCGTCAAAAGCAGTAGTTACATGAGGGCCTGCGGCAAGCCACCATGCGTTTGCAATGTTAGTATTACCTTTAGGATTAAGAAGAGCTCCGCCGGGATAACGTCCGCCTGAACTTAAATTTGCATTTGAATCTTTATAAAGAATCATAGAATCCCAAGCAGCACCTGCATTAAGGCTCCATACAGCTTTAATAGTACCGGAAGAAGCACCCGGGAAAACCCAACCACCCGAACGGCAAGTCCAAGAAATTGCATTCAAATCTTGGTTATAAGTAAAACAATTGTTAGAAACTCCACCGGTAACGCTTAATACGTTTGGTGCTTTTGTAACAAAAGGAAAAGTACATGCAGCGCTTGTGTTATAATGAGAAGCAACTTTTGTACTTGGTTGATTTGGATTACCTGCAGGGGTTGTGCTCGCATCTAAAAATTGATTGTTGCGTTCACGCAAAGTGGGCGTAAATTTATGCGCGGCGCGATTGACTTGAGCAAAACTTGATGCTCCAATAAGTAAAGCCGCACTAATGAGTAGGGTTTTTTTCATCGTTTTTTTTTTAATAAGGTTAATTAATTGCTTTGGGGCAAATATAGTAATAGTTTGATATGCAAAAAAAGACTTTTTATAACAGGTTAATTGATTGTATTTTAATAGTTTAAAAACCATATTTATTTGCCCACACTGTAAAAACCAGTGCTTTAAAGGCCAGATTTTCCTCCTTTTTGACGCTACTAATTTGTAAGTGGTCGGTTTTAGCCGATAACTGGTTAATTCGCGTAAAAAATTGTTTGCTCATAAAATCCTTCAAAAGGCTGTTTTGTACTGTTTCGGGATAATTTTGAAGTAAAGTATGCAGCCATTTGTTGTGTGGTGTAACAAATCCCATTTTATCTTTTCGTGTGTAAACCGAATTCGGTAAATAATTTTTCATGCTCTCGCGCAAAATATATTTACTTGTGCCGTTTTTTATTTTGTAAGCGGCCGAAATTTTAAAAGATTTTTCAATTAAAGTTGTGTCATCTGCAAAAGGTGTACGCGATTCTACCGAGTGCCACATACTGCAACGATCTTCGCAACGCAAATAAGTTTTTAATCTTCCGCCAAAAAAATCGTATTGCAAATGTTCGTTCAAAGAACCGAAACTATCCTGCAAATAATTGGGGGCGTTGTGCGCCTTTACAAAATCTGCATTCAAATATTTTTTGTTTGAATTGTAATGCAATTTTCTTTTTGTGTTTTCTTTGGTATAAGAGAGCCAAAAATTATTTCCGAAACTTTTTATTTCTGAAGCGGCTAATTTAAATTGTTTGTTACGTAACAACTCATTTATGTAGGTAGTGTAATAATGGGGATAGCCTGCAAATAACTCATCGCCACCCTGGCCGTCTAAAACAACTTTACAATTGTTTTGTTTTGCCAGTTGCATTACTCTAAACTGCGCATAAGTACTGGTGCTCCAGATAGGAATATCGAGCGCGTAAATTAAATTTTCGAAGTCTGTGAGCAAATCATTTTCATTGGGGTTTACGGTATGCCAGTTTGCATGCGTAAATTCAGCAACTTCTTTTGCGTAGGCACTTTCATCTATACTTTCGCAGGGAAACACAGCGGTAAACGCATTAAAATTTTTATTGTGCTCACTCATTACACCCGAAATAATGGAGCTGTCAATACCACCGCTCAAACAACAACCGACCGGCACATCAGATCGCAACCGTTTTACAATGGCATCTGTAACAAGCGCTTTGGTTTCATTTTCGCAAGCAACAAATTCTTTTTCATCAAAGGGTTTGAAGTGGTTTTCACTTGCGATTTCAAAATATTTTTTAACCTGAATTTCTTTATGTTCTAAATCAAGTTCTAAAAAATGAGAAGGAAATAATTCAAAAACGTTTTTCAAAAACCCTTCGGGTTCATACTCAAGCGCATCGTGTAATAAATAGTGATGTAAAGCCCTTTCGTTTAGAGATGTTTCTACAAAAGGTAGTTTGCGCAAAGCTTTTAATTCTGACGCAAAACAAAAAATTCCGTTTTTAAAATAGTAGTAAAATGGTTTTACGCCGCTGCGGTCGCGCGCACAAAATATTTTTTTCTTTTCACTATCCCATAAAGCGAAAGCAAACATGCCGTTTAGTTTACTCAAGCATTCATTTCCCCAATGTAAATACGCGTTTAATAAAACTTCAGTATCACTTTGGGTGCGAAATGTGTAACCTAATTTTTCTAATTCTGCGCGCAATTCAATGTAATTATAAATTTCGCCGTTATAGGTAATCCACACGTTGCCATTTACAGTGCACATAGGCTGATGACCGCTTTCGTTTACATCAATAATAGCTAAACGTCGATGTACAAATACGCCCGTAAAATTTTGTCCGATTTGAGAAATATGTTTTGTGGCAGAAAAATTAAATTTAGTTGATACAGCTTGTTTCTGCGTGTCTTCCGAATAAGCACAAACAGTTTTCAAATTAGTAAAAAATAAAAAACCCTCATCATCCGGTCCGCGGTGTCGCAAAGTTTTACCAATGATTTCCGCACCCTCAATAAGGTTTATGTTTTTATTTTCAAGATTTATTATTCCGCCAATGCCACACACGTTGTTTCTATTTATCGGTTAAAGGAAATAAATTTTTCCAATTTAAAAATAGATTATAAAATGAACTTCCGCTTTGAATTTTAAACATAAAAATTAAAAATAAAGAAGAAGCAAGATACGAAGCAACGCAGGTATATGCCGCGCCGGTTGGCCCTAATAAAGGTATCAGTACAAAAGAGCAGCCTAATGTTATAATTAATCCCACCAAAGCACTGGCGGCGCTCGTTTTCATATCGCCACGGGCAGAAAAATAGTGCGCGTATATGCCTGTTAACCCGGCGGCGGCAATACCCGGAGCAAGTATCAAGCAATAGGTTTTCATTGCGGCAAAATCTTTTCCAAACAAAAACGTAAAAAATGTTTCGGGCAAAATAGTTAAAACTAAAAGCGCCAAAACAGATAAAGCAAAACTTATTTTTGCCAGTTTAACGGTAATGTTTATGGCTAACTGAGGATTATTTCTGTTGGAAAGTGTTGCATACTGCACCATAGCAATACCATTCATGATAACCCAAACAGCTTCGCTGACGGATGCCGCAGTTGAAAAAACACCTACGTCTTGTCTGCCCTGCGTATTATTCACCCCATCTAACACATAATAACAAAAGCGGTAATTTAATAATTGAAAAATATTTCCGGCCTGTCCAATTAAACCGTAGGTTGCAATTACTTTAAGCGATTCTTTCCAGGAAAAAGCAACAGGAGTAAATTTATTGCGTAAGGCATACCCGCTGATGGCTAAATTAACAGCGTAACCTAAAGCAAGAGCGCGGTAATAAGAAAAAACAGAAAAACCTTTAAAAACAAGAAACTCAAAAGCCAAAGAACCAATAATTGCCATGCTTTGCGAAATACTTGCCAGGTTATTTTGTTTTATTTTTTCGAAACCGTTTAAAAAATAATTACTGATACTGCTTAGATTTGAGAGGAGGGCAAGCACAATAAAATAAATTAATTCGGTTTTTTGAAAGTGAAAATATAAATGAAATAAAAACGGAAACAACAATCCGGTAAAAAGCCCAACAGCCAATGCGGGCATAAATAAGGTAAACGGATTTCTTTTAGAAGTTAAATAAACCAAGGAACTTCCACCAATGATATCGTTAAACAATAAAATTACGGTAACGTTTAAAAACATTATACTGATTGTTCCTCGCCCGTCGGAACCCAAATAACGAGCGGTAATCAACACCACCAAAAAATTGATAATGGAAATAATTCCTTTAGAAAATATGGTTTGAATAATTTTACCCAGCATGTGTAGGAAGCGAATTTACATATTGCCTGAAATGCGTATAAACTTCCTGCGACAAAAGTTGTTGAAGGCATGCGTGGTCGGGGCATAGCTCCGGACTTGCTGCTTTTGTGTGATTAGCATTTATCCATGCGCTGCAAGGCCTGCACGGCAAATCTAAATAAATGCATTTGTGTATTTGAGGATTAAATTTTTCGTAACCGTATAAATCAGTACTGCTTGGACCCCACAGCGTAAAAGTTGGTTTTTTTAGTGCAACGGCAAGATGCATTAATCCGCCATCTAATCCAATAAAAAATTCTGCTTGCGCTAATACATTCATTGCTTCTGTAACACTGGTTTTACCAATTAACGAAAGTACATTACTATTTAATTCGTTTAGTATTTGTTCGGAAAGATTTACTTCGTTTTCATCGCCCAACAGTACTAATTTTTTATCGGGATAATTTTGTAAAAGCAATTTTAAAAATTCTATCCAGTTTTTTACAGGCCAGTTTTTATAGCTTACTTTATTATTACCTGCACTTATTTGAACCGCAATAAAAGAGTGGGGGAGTCCTTCTTTTTTAAAAGGAATAAAATCAATATGAAAATCCTGTAATGAAAGTTTAGGTTGTTGCTTACCTGTTAAGCGCAAATTTTGTTCGGCATCATGTAAGTTTTTATCAGGTTCTGTAAATGAAATACGTGAGTTGAATATTTTTTCGATAGAAGAATTTATTTTTCTGTTTACATGGATTTGAGAAGAAACCAAACAAGCTGTTATCAGGTTTGCTCTGTTGGCAGCAAAATAATTTACAAAAGCAATATCGTAAGAGGCAATATGGGAGAGTAAAAAAGATAGTTGCCGGGATTTGTTTTTGCTTACAATAATCTCGTCTAATAAATGGATGCGTGAAAAAATTTCTTCGCAAGGGTGTTTTGAATTAAAAAAGCCTGTCACCAAAAATCCCCGTTCTTTCAATGATTTTATGAGGGGTATAAGCAATGCGGCATCGCCCAAACCGGCTGAAAAAAATAGAATTGCTTTTTTTTGTTTCACGTAATTTATTTTGGAAGCTTGCTTAGAACGGGTTGATGACTAAAATGTTTTGCAAAGAACCAAAAATAATCGATGTAATTTGGATAAATGTAGAAACACTGTATTTTCATCTGTAAATTAGTTAGTTCGTTTTTTTATATTGTGTCGTCTAACTTCGTTTCGCCAGTTTGGATTAGGATTTTCATATATGTTTCTGTTTTTTCGGCAAACAGGGCTATTTCATTTTTTTATTACTGATAAAATTTTTAGCTTTGCCCCCTAAATTTTACGGAGGTTGTAGCTCAGTTGGTTAGAGCATCGGTTTGTGGTACCGAGGGTCGTGGGTTCGAGCCCCATCTACCTCCCTTATTTTTCCAAATCCTTTTCCATTAAGAAATGTTGTATCTGATTCCACATCAGGTACGACTTCTCTTTTATTTTATATCCACAGTTCTCATAAAATTTTATAGCAGTTTCGCGCGCATGTAAAATCATAATTTTCTTGTTGTTTTCAATTGCTTTTCCTTCTAAATAAGCGATAACTAACTTCCCTAAACCTTTGCCTTGCTGGTTTGGATCTACCCCCATATAACGTATTTGTGCAACGGAATGATCAATAAAATGCAATCTCGCAACAGCCACGACTTCATTGTTTATTTTAATAAAAGCATGAATACTTGTTGAATCTGTTTCATCAATTTCAGAGCCTTTTGGTTGCCCCCATGGTTTACGCAATACATCAAAACGTAAATGATAATAGGTTTCAAAATCGAGCGCCGAAGAAGGCTCGCTAACAATAAAAATATTAGAATTTGGCACGGGTACGACCTCTTCTTGGAAATTTGTAACCAACATTTACTGTTAAAAACATGTATGCGTCTTTATAACGAACATCTCCTCTTTGTGCACCGCTTCCATTTCCGTTTGGCGAAGTAGCGCCATGAATATCTCCCAGACTCGGGTCCGAAAGCGCCGCAGATGTAGGCCCGTATGCAGCAGCAAGTTTAGTTTTATCATAATATGTACCGCTAACATCATCAATATAATCGGTAAAAGTTTTACGGAATGAAAGCTCGGCACCAATGCTCCATCTTTTATTTATCATTTTACGAACGCCAATCCCAATAGGTATACAAACATTAAAATTAGAATATTGACTTGGTCCTCCGGGTAAACCCTGACCCTCGGTATGAAGCTTTCTTAAATTGTACCAAGTACCATCATACTTAGCTTGTGGTGAATAGAAAAATGCGCCAACTCCGGTAAAAATATAGGCTGTAATGTTTTTCTTTTTCTTTTTGGAAGTTAAACCACTTATTTTATACATCGTTCCAGACTTCTCACGCAAAAAATAAAACTCTACTTGCCCGCTAAACTCTACAATAGGCGAACGGAAGCTCAAATTGCGGTTGTGTCTTACTTTTTCACTTGTTAAAGCATCGTTACCGGATACCATCGCAAACGTAAGCGTGCCTTTGTATCCGAAAAAGGGACCATTTTTGTAACGCAAACCTGCACTCAGGCAATAACGGGTAGAGTTAAAATCAAAATCGTTAAGAAAATGTGTTCCAACCCGGTTTGCCCCCCCCAATTCTCCCAAAAAGTTTGTGGGACCAACGCTACCAACCCACTCATATCTGTTGCGGGTACGACTTGATGACGACGATTTAAATACACTCTGCGAGTATATGCTTAGTGAAAATGCTAACAAGCAAAAAAATAATATAACTTTTTTTGAGTTCAAATCGACCCAAATGTAATAAAAGGTTACGTAAGGTTAAGTGCTTATTCGATAAGATTTTAACTGCACTTTGTTAAGTGTTGTTTTTGATATGTTCAATGAAAGAAGGCAATTTCTTTAAATAGGCCAATTCTTTAAACTTTTCGCGGGCTTCAGCGGCAGGACTACCAAAATAAACTTTACCGCTTTCTAAATCTTTGCCTACACCGCTTTGCGCATAAACCTCAACGTTGTTGGGTATGGTAATATCATTTGCAATGCCGGCTTGCCCCCATAAAATAACATTATCGCCAATAGAAACAACGCCCGCAACACCCACTTGGGCAGCTATAGTGCAATGTTTTCCAATGGTGCTGTCATGACCAATATGAACAAGATTGTCAATTTTCGTTCCTTCGCCAATAATTGTTGAGTCAGATACGCCTCTGTCAATGGTGCAAGAAGCACCAATTTCTACATCATCCTCAATAATTACCTTGCCGCAAGGCTCCAGTTTTTCTAATTTATGCAAACGGCGTTTAAAATAAAAAGCATCGCTGCCAATAACTGTATTTGCATGTATAATAACATTATCGCCTATTTCGCAATAATCGTAAATAACAGTGTTGGGGTAAATAATGCAATTATCGCCAATAACCACTTCATGCCCTACAAAAACACCGGGCATAATAACCGTGTTTTCGCCTATGCGTGCGGTTGGGCTGATACTTGCGTTTGAAAACTGTAAAGGCTGAAAATGTCTTACCAATTTATTGTAAGCTGTAAAAGGTTCGGCATGAAGTAACAAAACCTTACCGTCGGGGCATTCAACCTCTTGGTTAATGATAACCGCAGTAGCCTTGCTTTGCAGCGCATTTTTAAAATATTTAGGATGGTCAACAAAAATAATATCGCCTTCGTTTACACGATGTATTTCATTAAGTCCGCATATATTCTGCTTTGCGCTTCCAATAACTTTGGCGCCTATTAGTTTGGCCAGTTCGCTGGCAGGAGTAGGATTAATCTTCACTTGAGGGTAGTTTAGGTTAAAGGCTTCTTTTGTAAATATACTCTTTTTTGATTTAACGTAAAAACAAAAGGTAATATTGTTCGAGTTAACCACTTATTAACCCTACAAAATAAACTTTAACAGAAGCCGTTTAAAAGTATATTTGTGAAAATAAACCTATTTATGAAAAGCAGTTATTTTATAATTTTTGCAATTGGGGTAGTGATTGCCTGCACCTCTTCAAAAAAAACTGTAAGCAAATCGTGGGAACCACCTATAGAAGCCTTAGAGGGACTCAATATTGGCAATAAAGCACCCGAACTTTCTTTTAAAAATCCGGGCGACACACTCATTTCATTAGCCTCTTTGCACGGTAAAATTGTTTTAATTGATTTTTGGGCAAGCTGGTGCGGGCCTTGCAGACATGAAAACCCTGCTGTTGTTGCAGCTTATCACAAATATAAAAGTCAGCCTTTTAAAGGCGGAGAAAAAGGATTTACAATTTATAGTGTGTCATTAGATGCCAATAAACCTGCTTGGGTAAAAGCCATTGATGCCGATAAATTAGTATGGCCATACCATGTTTCTGATTTAAAATCCTGGGGTTCTGAAGCAGGGGCAAAATACGGAGTACAATCAATACCCACCAATTGGTTGATTGACGGACGTGGCGTTATTTTAGCAAAAGGATTAAGAGGAAGTGATTTAGAAAAAACATTAGAAAGCATTGTAGCTTCAACAAACGAAAAGGAAAAAAAATAAACCGGTATGCGTATTGCCATTGTCGATTTGGGTACCAATACTTTTAACCTGCTCATTGCTGATGTGCTTAAAGAAAAAATTTCTGTTATTTATGCCGGCAGGGAAGTTGTAAAATTGGGCGAGAAAAGTATTAACGAAAACCGCATTGCCGATGCCGCTTTTGCACGAGGAATAAAAGCATTTATTGCGTACACAGAAATAATAAAAAAGCATCAACCTAAAATAATAAAAGTGCTTGCCACATCGGCCATACGCGAGGCGCATAACGGACTTGATTTTATTACCGAAACAAAAAAGCTGACCGGAATTGAAACAACAATTATTACCGGTGAGAAGGAAGCTGAACTTATTTATTTGGGAAACCGGATAGCCGTTGAAATGAATGATGAAGCCCATTTAATTATGGATATTGGCGGCGGAAGCACCGAGTTCATCATTGCTAATAACAAAACTGTTTTCTGGAAACAAAGCTACAAACTGGGCGTTGCCCGTTTGCTGGAAAAATTTAAGCCTGAAAATCCGGCGAGTAAAAAAACTATACAAAGTATTAACGATTATTTAAACCAATCACTTCAGTCATTACTTGGCGAATTAAAAAAACATAAAATAAATTGCCTCATAGGTTCGGCCGGTGCTTTTGAAACGGTGGTGGATATGATTGGAAAAGAAAATTCTTCCTCCGGTAAAAGTTGTTACGAAATCGATTTAAGGGATTATAACAGCATCAGTAAAAAAACGATACAGTCAACGGCAGAAGAGCGGGAGCATATGTCAGGCTTGATTCCTATGCGCCGAGATATGATTGTGCTTTCTTACTTGCTTATTGATTTTATAGTGAAGAACGCAGGTATTAAGCAAGTAAAAGTTTCAACCTACTCATTAAAAGAAGGCGCTTTGTTTGAAATAATAAATGCTACTAATTGTTAATGGCAAAATAGCTGAAATCAAGCAGTGTATCCTTGTAATGAATTTACTTTTTGTAATTATGAAACAACCCTATTTGAAGAAAAAGATAGGTAAGAAAAAAGTACCAAACCAGGGTTGTTCCATATTCCAATTAAAAAACAAATAATTTAAATATGAATTATTGTATATTAGCGGCGTGAGCAAAAACTTAGTTATTATACCAACCTATAATGAAAAAGAGAACATTGAAAAAATGATTCACAAAGTTTTTTCGCTTAACCCTGCTTTCCAATTACTGATTATTGATGATGGTTCGCCCGATGGTACCGGACAAATTGTAAAAAATCTGCAGCAAAAATACACTGCATTACATCTTATTGAACGTAGCGGTAAACAAGGCTTAGGAACCGCATACATAATGGGTTTTAAATGGGCATTGGCACAAAAAAATGCTTCGGGTGCAAATGCTTACGATTTTATTTTTGAAATGGATTGCGATTTTTCGCATAACCCCGATGATTTAGCAAGGTTATTAAGCGCGTGTACAAACGATGCAGATCTCGCTGTAGGTTCTCGCTATTGCACAGGCGGCCATGTAAGAAACTGGCCTGTGGGGCGCATCTTAATGAGTTATTTTGCTTCGGTTTATGTCCGTTTAATTTTATGGATTAACATACGCGATACTACTGCCGGTTTTAAATGCTACAAACGCAAAGTACTTGAAGCAATTGAACTTGACGAAGTGCGTTTTATGGGTTACGCTTTTCAAATAGAAATGAAATACCGATCGTTAAAAAAAGGATTTAAAGTTATTGAAGTGCCCATTACTTTTATTGACCGTACCGAAGGCGTTTCTAAAATGAGCACAAAAATTTTTGAAGAAGCTTTTTGGGGAGTACTCCAAATGCGCAGATTTGTGAAGGCAAAAAAAGCCCCGTTTTTTCAAACAGGGCTTCTCTAATTAATAATCGCTAAAATTTATTTCTTTTCTTCAGAACCTCCTGCTATTTTCTCTTTCGGGACAATGTAAGTCCTTGTCAAATCACGGTACTCCATTGCGTTAGCAGGGAAGTTGCGTACTGTTTTTTGAATTAAGCGGTCGTTCTCATCATAAAAAATAGGCATAAACGCACCTTCATCAAGCAACACCTGATCGGCACGCATATAGAAATCCATACGTTTTGCCATATCGGGTTCTTTTATACCGGCAGTATATAAAGAATCAAAACGAGCGCTTTTAAAACGGAAATGGTTTATAAAAGATTTCTCGCTTGCATTTGCCGGAATATGTTTGCTGTAAAATATGGTTAAGAAAGTTTCAGGGTCAGGGTAATCTGCTACCCAACCGTTACGGTAAAAATCAAGCTTACCCGATTGGTAGGCATCAATCTCTTCTGCAAAAGGCATCACGTTAATACTTACATCTACACCTAAGTTGTCTTTCAGCATAGTTTGTATTGTTTCTGCAATTTGCCCGTTACGTTCGTTACCGGCGGCGTTAATGGTTAGTGTTACCTTAGGAAATCCCTTCCCGTCAGGAAACCCGGCCAGCTTCATATATTCTTTTGCTTTAGCTACATCAAATTTGTAGCCTTTTATTGCATCAAAATTAAAACCGTGTTTTTTAAAAGCATCTGCCGGTGGCACGATTCCGTATTCGCCCGCTATACCTTCACCTTGTAAAATGTAGTTTACAATTTTATTTCGGTCAATGGCATAATTAAATGCCAGTCGCACATCTTTTTTGTTGAAGATAGTGCCCGTGTAAAGCATACCATAAAATTGAGTAGCAAGAGCCGATACGTTTTGTATTTCAAAATCGTTCTTACGGGCATTGGCGTTATCGTAGCTACCCATAATTTCTTTGTACATCTCAATAGGAATACGATAAATCATGTCCAAATTACCGCGCTGAAACTCCAGCATTTCTGCTTTCTTTTCTTTAATGAAAGTAAATTTAATAGCATCAAGATAAGGAAGACGGTTACCAAACTCATCAATACCCCAGTAATTAGGGTTTTTTTCAAGAATAACAGTTTCACCTTCTTTAATTGTTTTTACTTGAAACGGACCGGTACCAACGCATTTGGTGCGCATATCAATACCGTATTTCTCAAGCGCTTCTTTCGGATAAAGATAACAACCTGTGTGAGCCAAAATATTTAAAAAACCCGAGAAAGGGTAGTTCATTGTAATTTCAACGGTTGAATCATTTAATGCTTTCACACCTGAAACTCCTCCCTCTAAAGGTTTGCCTGCCCGTGTTGATTCAAAAAATTCTACAGATCCTTTAACTTTATCTTTAAAAGTAATATCGTATGCGTTGTTATTAGGACTTGCATCGCACAATTTATCGAAACAATATTTTACATCGGTAGCTGTAAGTTCACGCCCTTTTCCGTCAGCAAAACAAGCGTCATCCTGAAATTTTACCCCTTTGCGTAAGTGGAATGTCCATACTGTGTTATCTGCGTTTGTTTCCCAGCGATAAGCGATGGCAGGCACAATTGATAAATCGGTTTGAGAAAGTTTTACCATCCCTTCGTAAACCTGATTAGCTATACGTTGCGAAATTACGTCGATGATGGCCAGCGGATAAAGATTTTTAAAATCTTCCAGTTCATTCATTCTGAATACACCACCGTAATATACACCACCTTTGGCTTCCAGTGTTTCGTGCGTGTTTTTATCGCCACCGCATGAGCTCAACAAAAAAGCTGAGGCAACTGCTACAAGTAACAAATATTTAATCTTCATATAATTTAGCTAAGTTCCTATTGCCTACAAATTTATAAATATTTTAATGTAATTTACATTGATTAGATAAAAGTATTAATGTTTAAGATTTTCACCGCTTTTTAGCCTCTAAATTACTATTTGGGCGCTCCCTACGGTCGGGCTTTCCGCTTCAAGTCCTCGCCTTTGTGTCATTCAGAGCGTAGCGAAGAATCTCCATAGGCTCCGGGCTTTCCGCTGCAATCCCTAACGCTAATACAACATTTTACAATTTTAGTACAACTCGTACTTACAAAACTTACAGGGCAATCCCCCGTTAAACAAGGCTATTTTACGCTTTGTTTTTAGTCCAACATGTTTGAGTGCATCCATGTTAGAACTGATTATCCAGGCAGCAGAACCTTTGTATTTATGCTTAAAAGTATTTCCGGTTTTTTCGTAAAGTTCAAACAACTCATCCTTATTCATTCGCTCTCCGTAGGGCGGATTGGTGATGATCGTATATTTTTTTGCGAGCCCGAATGTAGTTTCAAAAAAATCGGCGGTTTTAAATGTAATCATATCGCTTACATTGGCAGATTCGGCATTTTCTTTAGCTTTTTTAAGTACGTTGGCAGACATATCTGTTCCAAGTATTTCCGGATTTTTATCGTTTATTTTATTTACACAACTTTCGTAAACGGTATCAAATAATTCCTGATTAAAACCGGGCCAGTTTTTAAAACAATATCCTTCTCTGAAATATCCGGGAGGCACATTTGCTGCTATCAACGCGGCTTCAATAAGAATGGTGCCCGCGCCGCACATGGGGTCGTACAAGGCTGTTCTTGCATCCCAACCGCTAAGTAATACAAGCCCTGCCGCTAAGGCTTCGTTCAATGGCGCCAGGTTTGTATCAGTTCTGTATCCACGCTTGTAGAGCGGTATACCCGTTGTGTCGAGCATCAGGTTAACCTCGTCTTTAAAAATAAAAACATAAAGACTAAAATCCGGATTGTCTTTATCTACCGATGGGCGTTTTCCCATCTTCTCTCGAAACTGGTCAACAATGGCGTCTTTGCATTTCTGGCCTACATAATGACTATGATTAAAATTTTCGGTATTTAAAACGGCTGTAACAGCAAGAGTTTGGTCAACATGCAAAAAACGGGTCCAGTCAATTTTATTTACTTCGTCATATAATTCATCTTCATTGCGCACAAATCCTGTGGTCATTGGCTTGAGTATGCGCAGTGCGGTACGCAGACAAATATTTGCTTTGTACATAAAACCATCATCGCCATAAAAACTAACGGCACGGTTATGTACATCTACATTTTTGGCACCTAATTTTAAAAGCTCCTCGGCTAATACTTCTTCTAAACCGAAGAAAGTTGTGGCAATCATTTTAAAATCAGTAGCGGGAATTTTTCTTGGATTCATATTGCGGTTGCAAATGTACCAAAATACAATTTAACCACATAGAAACATAGTGTGTGTTTTGCGTGAAGAGTTCATAGGAAAATAAATTTTCTGACACAGAACGCTAACTATTAAGTTTATTTGAAGCGAAGCTTCACTATGTGTTTCTACTGAAACCTATTAAAGCCCATAAACCCTATGTACCTATGTGGTTAAAAAAATCAGAGGATAAAAGAAGTGAGGTGGTTAAAAATTAAATGCCACAGGAAGTAATTCAATCAAATCGCTTGCCAACATACTTTCATCGCTTAATTTTTTTACGTACAAATCGGCTGCGTGGCCATGAACGTAAACAGCAATAAGGCACGCATGCTCCGGTTTGTAGCCGCGAGCTAACAATCCTAAAATAATTCCGGTTAGTACATCACCACTTCCTCCTTTTGCTAAAGCCGCATTGCCGGTTGAGTTAAAAAATACTTTTTTATCAGGGAAAACTACAGCAGTGTGAGTGCCTTTTAAAATTAGTATGACTTTATGTTTCTGTGCAAAATCTTTACAACTTTCTAAACGATCAAAATCCGATGTGTGCGCACCGGCTAACCTATCAAATTCTTTTGGATGCGGAGTAAGAATCGTATTAGGCGGAAGAAAAGCAAACCAGGTTTTATTTTGCGATAAAATATTTAATGCGTCGGCATCTAATACCAACGGAACAGCACATTGTTGTATTAAAACTTTCAGCGTTTGCTCGGTTGCTTGGTCAGTTCCAATACCCGGACCCATCGCAATGGCAGCGTATTTATCTGTTTGCGGACAAGCAGAAATAAAATTTTCATTCAGATCTGTGCTTACCATTGCTTCGGGTAAAGCAGTTTGCAAAATTTCATATCCGCAAGCGGGCAGGTGAGTAGTGAGTAAGCCTGCGCCTGATCGTAAACAAGCTCTTGAAGCCAGTAATGCCGCACCCATCTTTCCTTTCGAGCCGGCTACTAAAAGTGCGTGCCCAAAACTTCCTTTATGCGAAATCTGCGAACGTGGAATTACTAAATGGGCAATATCTTTTTCTGACAAAAAATAATTTGAACTTATTTGTTCTTCAATAAATTTTTCATTCAAACCAATAGCTAAAATTTCAAAACTGCCGGTGTAGGTATAAGAATCGGCAAATAAAAAACTAAGTTTTGGTCTTTGAAAAGTCAGCGTCTTTAACGCTTTTATAATGTGCTTGTGGTCTGGCTTTGTATCGCAGTATAATCCGCTAGGAACATCAACAGAAATAACAGGCAAGCCTGAAGCATTAATAAAATCAATTGTTTCAGCCAACATACCCTCAGCCGATTTATTTAAACCTGTGCCTAATAAAGCATCGATTATAAAAATGTTTTCTTTTCCCGAAGGGACTCCCTCCGGTAATTTTATTTCGCTTGCAGCATTGATTTTATGAATCGTTGCAAGATTTTGGTTTTCTAACAGTCGTAAATTACTTGTAAAATCTTGAGACTCTTTTTCAGAATGGTTGATGATAAAAACTGCTACTTTGCGTTTCATTTCGGCAAGTAAACGTGCAATTGCTAAACCATCTCCTCCATTATTTCCTTTCCCGCAAAAAATAAAATAGGTAGTGTGCCTGCTGGTAATAGCTGAAATTCGTGAGGCACAAACCTTTGCCGCGCGTTCCATTAAATCGCCGGAAGAAACGGGTTCATGTTCAATTGTAAATTTATCGGTTTCGCGAATTTGTTGTGCAGAAAGAATTTTCATAGAGCAGCGAAGATACGAATAAGAGATAAGGTTAAATAAAAAAGCGCAGGACAAATTCCCACGCTTTTAAAAAAATAAAATCAAAAAAAATATTAGTTAGCTGCTTTCATGGTTACGGTAGCTTCGCTGCCTTTTCCGTCAGGAGTTAAAAGAACTAATTTATCGGCCGTTAATTCTTTAATACTAAGTGTGTCGGTTTTTTCTACACCATCAGCTTTTTTATCTGTGCTTAAAAGTTTTGTGCCATCAGCAGAAAGTGACCATTTTCCTGCTCTGGTATCGTTTTTTCCCATCATAGTCATGCTGGTTTCAAAAGTACCGTCTGCCTTAAATTCCATAGTGGTGCTTTTTAATGCTTCCATCACACTTGCCATATAAGCCGTGTCTTGTGCAACAATAGCTTTTGCAGTACTGTCTTTTGTTGTATCAGCCTGTATTTTAAGAGAAGCCATTTGCTCATCCATTGCTTTACTTTGAAAAGATTCCCATTGCCATTTTTTTACCATCATTTTGTTTGCATCAGAACCGCCTTTACAGTTGTAAGTTACTATCGCAGCGCAGATAATAGCAGATAAAATAATAATTTTTGCTTTCATTGTTGTATGATTTTTTTTTGATTTTTTGTAAATATACTAGGATTTCTTTTATTCCTTTTAAAAACTAATTCTAAAATAGTAAGATTGCTGTAAAATCAATTGATATAGCATATTTACTGCCTTTCGTTTTTTTCTTTTGCCCCAAAAAATAGCTCTAAAAAACCTGTAACCAACGATAAAATAATACTGAATAATAAAGCTGTAAAAAACCCGCTTACGTGAAACCCGCTTACTAATTTCCCTGCAAAAATTATAATAAGTGCATTAAGTACAAGGTAAAATAAACCAAGCGTTAAAATGGTTATGGGAACGGTAAGAAATGCCAAAATGGGTTTTACTACTGTGTTTAAAAAGGCCAACACAATAGCAACCATTAAAGCAGTAATAAATCTGTCGGTATCGTTAATTCCTGTAATGGTAACACCGGGTAAAAGCCAGGTTGTAACTACAACAGCAAGGGTTGAAATAATTAATTTTAATATAAATTTCATGGTTACTTTGTGTTTTTATTAATTTACGCAAAGTTCAATTAATATTTGTAATTTAGTGGTACTATGCGAACTTTTTTTTTAAGTATCTTTTTTGGGTTGTTTGCAGTCGCTACTTCTTATGCACAAACAACGTGCATGAATGCTCTTCTTATCAAAACACTTCACAATGATGTTACTAAAACTTATGGAGTACTGGTAAAAGGTGATGTAGCCAAGGTAAAAATGTTTACCAAAGAACATCAGGGCTTGTTTAAATATAACTGCGGCAATATCAGTTCTGTTTGTCTGAAAGGAACGGATTTACTGCAACTGGCAAAAAGTAATTTTATTTCACGTATTGAGTATTACGAAAAGTGTGCTCGTCCGCTCGATGACACATCCATTATAAAAAATAATATTTTAAAAATTCAGAGCGGGGCAGTACCTCTTACACAAGGGTACGATGGTAAAGGTGTAACTTTTGGATTAGTAGACACCGGGATTGATTTTACTCATCCCGATTTTAAAGACAGCACCGGGAAAACCCGTATTAAATGGTTGTGGGATCAAACGCAACCAATGGCAGTTAATACACCGCAACCTTATAATTACGGACAAGATTGGAACAATGTGCAAATAGACAGCGGACATTGCATACATATAGATTCTTATGATGTGGGTCACGGAACAAAAGTTACCGGCGTTGCGGCAGGTAATGGTAATACCAATGTTATTTATAAAGGATTAGCACCTAAAACAGATATAATTTGCGCCGCACTTGATTTTAGCAGTACAGGTCCTGTGGTTTTAGACGGAATAAATTATGTTGTAACAAAAGCAATTTCGCTCGGTCAACCTTTTGTTCTTAATTTAAGTATTGGAGATTATTATGGTTCGCATGACGGTTTGGATTTGCAGGCACAAGCCATTGATGCGTTGTTTGCAAATATACCCGGCCGCTGTGTTGTTGCTGCTGCCGGTAATGCCGGTAACGTTCCTTTTCACTTACAATACAATTTAAGTATTGATACAAATTTTACTTTTATTTATAATTCCGGTGTTAATCAATCGGAGTTTTTAGTGTATGCCGATACCAATAATTTTAAACAAGCCAATTATTCCATTGGTGTTTGCGATAATCAGACTTTCAGGTATGTTGGAAATATCGGGTACAGAGATATTACCTCTTGCCTTGGTATCACAAAAAACGATACGCTTTGGAATACAAACCACGATAGAATTGGTATTATACAAACGGCAGCTGATATTGTTGGAGGTTCGTATGAAATGCTGATAAATATTATGGCAGATTCTGCTGCTTTTTATTGGACATTAGAAAATACCGGGCAAGGAAAATTTGATGCATGGAATTTTGATTTTATGTATTCCGGAATTCCGGCTGTGCCAAATATTGCTTATTATAAAAAACCTGATACACTGCAAACTATTTGCACAAGTTTTCAATGCAGCAATGAAGTAATTACGGTTGCTAATTATACCGAAAGAACTGGGCACATCAGTTGCCATCACACTTTTGCTTTTATGCCCGGCCCTTATGATACCTTGGCAATTGATTGCAGTCGCGGCCCCACTCGCGATAACCGCATAAAACCGGATATTGCTGCTACCGGAAATAATGTGGTAACAACATGCGAATTATTTTTATGTAATTACATGGCGGTTACCTGGGTTTCACCGGCTAATGATATAATTTCAGAAGATACTATGCATATAAAATTTGATGGCACTTCCTCTGCATCGCCTACCATTGCGGGTTTTGCGGCTTTGTATTTGCAAAAAAATCCTACAGCAACAAACCGGCAAATTAAAAATGCAATTACCGGATGCGCTAAACAAGATTATTATACCGGCAATCTTTTGCCAAACATAGACTGGGGTTATGGAAAATTAGATGGGTTTAACGCGCTTCTTTGTGGGACTACCGGCGTACAAAGCGCCTTATTAAATTATGAGCAATTAACTATTTTTCCTAACCCGGCATCAGAGCAGGTGCAATTTGTGTATGAAAAAGAACAGGGCAACATTGTTATTAAAATTTATTCTGTTTTAGGAAATGAAATAAAAACCATACAGGGTACAGAAAAATCTACCACTTTATCTGTTCAGAATTTCCCGCAAGGATTATATTTGTACAAGATTTTTCAAAATCAAACGTTAATTAACGAAGGAAAATTTGTAAAAGAGTAAATTTTTAAATATGGCAAATAAAAAGAAAGTTTCTAAAAAGAAGGCAGTTAGCAGGAAACACAAAGCAGCGAAAAAATCCCAAAAGCTTTCGGGAGTAAAGAAAAAAGCTGTTAAAAAGAAGTCGAATAAAAAAATCGTAAAAAAAACTGCGAAAAAATTATCACCTAAAAAAATAACTAAAAAAGTTGCAACGAAAAAAACTGTAGAAAAAGTGCAAGTAAAAAAAGTTTCAACTTTTAAAGCGCACGTAACAAGGCTCAAGGCAGGAGATGATGCTCCTTTTTTTGTCGGTCACAATCAACACTCAAATCAAATTTCATTAAACGATTTTTCCGGAAAAACCTTAGTGCTTTATTTTTATCCCAAAGACGATACATCGGGCTGCACAGCTCAATCTTGCAGTCTGCGTGATGAATATCAGTACCTCACTTTGAAAAATTACGAAGTAGTTGGTGTTAGTGCGGATGATGTAAACTCTCATAAAAAATTTGCCGATAAATTTTCTTTGCCTTTTCCGCTGATAGCCGATGTAAATAAAGAAATAATTAATGCATACGATGTGTGGGGTAAAAAAATGTTATACGGACGTATTTACGAAGGCATTGTGCGCACGACCTTTATTATTAAAGGCGGAAAAATTGAACGTGTTATAACGGCGGTTAATACGGAAGGGCACGGGAAACAAGTAACAGAGGCGTAAATGATCAAGCTCTCGGTTGTTATCATAACTTTTAACGAAGAAAAAAATATTGCGCGTTGTCTTGATTCTGTAAAAGAAATTGCAGATGATGTTGTGGTAGTCGATTCTTTCAGCAAAGACAAAACAAAAGAAATTTGCCTTGCAAAAGGGGCACGTTTTGTTGAGCATATTTTTGAAGGACACATTCAACAAAAAAACTGGGCTGTTACACAGGCAAAATATTCACACATACTTTCTTTAGACGCGGATGAAGCATTGGATGAAAAATTAATTCAATCTATCCTATACGCCAAGGTAAACTGGAATAAAGACGGTTATTATATGAATCGTTTAACTAATTACTGTGGACATTGGGTGAAATATTGTGGTTGGTATCCCGATAAAAAATTACGCCTTTGGGATAGCAAAAAAGGGGAGTGGTGCGGTATAAACCCACATGATAAATACGAATTGTTTAGCGGTGATAAAAATGCAGGTTATCTGGAAGGAAATATTTTGCATTATAGTTTTGATTCAATTGATAGCCACTTAAAACAAATAGAATATTTTACTGATATTTCTGCCAAAGCTTTATTTGCAAAAGGCAAGAAACCATCTTTTGTTAAATTATATTTAAGCCCTACTGTAAAATTTATTGAAAGTTATTTTTTAAAAGCCGGTTTTTTAGATGGTAAATACGGTTTTGAAATTTGTAAAAATTCAGCTTGGGCCACTAAGTTGAAATATTATAAATTAAAAAAATTGTACTCTTCTAAGTAAAAATATGAAAATGCTCGTCATCCTGAAACAAGTTCAGCGTGACGGCATCATTTTGTGTGCCTTAGCGGTTCTTTTGTATTGATTCAAAAACTTCCACGTATTGATTTGTAATTGTCTCCAACGAATATTTTTTGTGTACCGTGTCAAAAGCATTTTCTGTAACTGCGGTTTTTAAATCTGCATCATTCAGCATTTCGTTAATGCTTAAGGCAAGTGCTTTAGCATCTTTTATATCGCAAAGCAAACCGTTTCCTTCTACAACTTCCTGCAATCCTCCTGCATTGGTGCTTACTACAGGTACTTTGTACTGAAAGGCATCTAATACGCTACTGCCTAAACCTTCTTCCTGAGAGCTCATTACAAACACATCAAAAATCGAAAAGAAATCCTCTACATTATCTACATGCCCCATTAAATGATACCACCTGCTTACATTTAAGTCGGCAATTTCTCTTTCTACTTCATGTTGTAACTCTCCTTCGCCAAAATGTAAAAACATAAAATCATCGCGCATTTGCGAGAGATGATAAATTGTTTGCACCATGGTTAATGGGTCTTTGTGCGGAACGAGTGCGGCAATACTTGCAATTATTTTTTTATTGTGCCATCCTCTAAAATGTATGAGTTTGGTAGCGCGGTCTTTATTTAATTCTTTCGGATTAGCAATATCAGGTATTACGGTGATATTAGTCTGCCCAAAATTTTCTAAAATAGTTTTTATAGCAGCAGAAATAGCAATTAATTTAGTGGTATGGTTATATTTTAGTTTGGTGAAAAATCCGGATGGTACAAAATCAACCCTGCGCGAATAAACAACAGGTGTTTTGTGTATCACAGAAGAAATTACTCCGTACATCTGTGCCGATGAAGTTTGCGCATGTATTATATCTACAAAGCGGGCGTGTTTTAGTAAATAGATAATTGCTTGCATGCCATTGCTTACCGGATGTATATTAATGTCGAGTTCTTTTGCTTTTTTGTGCAATGGAAAATCTTTTCTGCAAAGTAATTCTACTTCATGCCCCTGCTGCAAAAAACCCTGAATATTATAATAGGTTTGTCTTTCGCCGCCGCGCCAGGTTTTTTCGGTATTTACTTGAAGTATTTTCATCTGCACGAATTTACGCGGTTATTTTTTACTTAAATTATTATTTATAAACACAAAATGAAATCTGCGAAAATCCGTGTAATCTGTGGCAGCTCAATGAAAATTACAAATTATATTCGTCGTTATGAAAAAGTAATTGAGTAAAAAACACACAAAATGTTACACCTGCCTGTGTTTCTAAAGTATCTTCATTAAAAAACGATAAAAACTGTATCAGTAAAAAGAACACAAAAAAGCGAGAACGGTTTTTGGTGAAAATGAAAGGTGCCAATAAGGATAGAAGAAAGAACAGAATACCGGTAAAACCAAGTGCAATACCTACTGCAAGAAATTGGTTATGCGAATGAAGCTGCCATTTAGGATTTAAAGCTGTTTTATCTTTTGTGTACTGTTCCTTTAAAGCACTTTCAACATCACCGGTACCAACACCTGCAAGAGGATGCCGCTTTATTATGTGCCAGGCTGTTTTCCAAAACTCGAAGCGCATGCTTAAAGAATGCCCGGTTGGATCTTGTTTTTCTAAAGCCTGATCCAATTCCCAAATTAGTTCATGTATTCGGGTTCGCATATCCGAGGTATTTGTGTACATATAATTTGGAAAACCACTTTCAATATTTTTTACATCTTCTTCGTTTAACTTACTTATTCCGACAGAATCTTTGGTGTATCCTTTAGAAGAAAGGTATCTTATCAAAGTAAAACGCAAGGCATTTCCATGAAAGTCTAAACTATCAAATGGCCGCCAGCTTCTTTTGTCCCATTCTTTTTTTAACTCTTTACCGGCAACGTAAAACCAAACGCGAGTTCCGTTTTCAGTAAATTTAGATACGGTATCGTATGAATAGGTCTCTCCGTTTTTAGTGGCAAGGGGCAAGGTTTTATAATCTACTTCTTTACGGGTAGTGTATTTTTTCCACTCATCAATAACAACAAAAGCTAAATAACTGACGACGGTTATTACTAAAACAGAAAAAGATAATTTTAATAGGATTGAATTTTTTGAAACCAACACCCATGAGAGTGCAGTAAATGCTATGATGCCGGCAATAATAATTCCTGTAAAGGATTGTAATAAAATCAAAAAATACAAGAGCCATATCAATACGGTTGCATAAATGAATTTGTGCCTTGCAATATCTTTTTTCAGCAAAACAAAAAATAAATATAAAACCGAAAGCACAATCATTAAAGAGAAACGTATGTGTGATTCGAATCGGGAAATTTCTCGTACCTCATGAATTTTTATATGGGTTAGCCCCAGATAAACAGCCATGCTCCAGAAAGTAGCCGCCACTGTTGCAGCTACAAAAAAATGCAAAATGCTATGGTATTCTTTTTTGCTTAATTGTGGAGAAGTGAAAAATAAAACCGGCAACCAAAGCATGGGTAGTTTAATTCGCAGGTCTTTTGTTGCGTAGGTGTAATCTTCTGTCCATAAGAGACCAAGTACATAAAAAAGAAAAATTCCGGTAAACGCCCAAAAAGCTTTTGATTTTTTTAAGATAGACCACTTCGTGAGAAAATCCCTTTCAATTAACCAGTTTCCAAGTAAGACAAATTGAGAAACGCTGACAAGAAAACGGGAAACAGGTATGCCGGCGGCTAACAGCACAAGCCCGAATAAAAAAATATTTTTGTGCGTAAGGTAATTTTTTAGCTGCATACTATTCTTTAGTCAATCTGCCCCAAACTCCCAACGGTAATTTCACTCCGCTTTTGGCATTTAAAAATAATTCGCCTGTTTGAAGTTCAGATTGTTTTTCCTTAGCATAGTAACGCAAAAGATTTTCAATTATTATACTTGAAAAGCCCAGCGAGTAGGCATTTAATATCAACAAATGTTTATCGGTGTTAAGAAGTTTCAACACTTCGTCCACCATTTCGGTTATGTTGTCTTCCAATTTCCATTTTTCTCCATTAGGACCGTGTCCGTAAGCGGGAGGGTCAAGAATAATGCCGTTATAAGTGTTTCCGCGGCGGACTTCTTTCTTTACAAATTTAAGTGCATCATCTACCATCCAGCGTATGTTATCGAGACCTGATAACTGCATGTTTTCATTGGCCCAACTTACAACTTGTTTTATGCTGTCAACGTGTGTAACATCAGCTCCTGCTGCCCGTGCTGCAAGTGACGCGCCGCCCGTGTAAGCAAATAGATTTAAAAATTTTGGTTTATTTTGTTTGGATAGAAAAGAAACAATTGCATCCCAATTTGCAGCCTGTTCCGGAAAAACCCCAACATGTTTGAAAGAAGTTAATCCTAATCTAAATTCTATTTTTTTTAATTCTGCACTTTTAATTCTTAATTCATAATTTATTTTCCACTGCTCCGGCATTTGTTTTAATTTCTTCCATTCGCCTTGTGAACTTGATTTAGGAATAAATTTTACATGCGCCTGTTTTTCCCAATCAGCATTGCTCCAAATTTTTGGCCAAACAGCTTGTGGTTCCGGGCGAATAGTTATGTATTGCCCGAATCGTTCCAGTTTTTCAAAATTTCCGGTGTCTAACAGTTCGTAGTCTTTCCAGTTTTCGGGAGATAATAATTGCATAGTCTAAAGTTAAGATAATTTAAAACAACAGTACTTTATTTTTTCACCTTTTGCGGTAAAAAGTTCTTCGTAATGCGTTTTTATGTTGGTTAATTCCTCTTTTCCGGAAGGATTGTTGATGTACAAATCTGATGTAGAATAAAGCAATTCTAATTTCAATTCAGCTATGACTTCCAATGTATATTCATAAAAACTTGTGCTGTCTGTTTTCAAATGTACAAGTCCGTTGGGCTTTAAAATTTTCTTATAACGGTTTAAAAAAATAGGATTTGTTAACCTATTACGTACTCTGGTTTTTTGAGGCTGAGGATCGGGAAAGGTGATCCATATTTCATCTACTTCCCCTTCACTAAAACAATAATCAATAAAATCTATTCGTGTTCTGATGAAAGCGACGTTCAGTAATTTATTTTCGGTGGCATAGCTGGCCCCGGTCCAGATACGATTACCTTTTATATCAACTCCCACAAAATTTTTGTTGGGATTATTTTTTGCGAGTCCGATAGTGTATTCTCCTTTTCCGCATCCAAGTTCGAGTAAAATCGGGTTTTGATTTTTAAAGTAATTTTCTCTCCATTTTCCGATAAACGGGTGACCTTCCTTGATTTTTTCGAATCCAAGAAAGGAGCTATTGAAAAAGGTATTGAGTTCGGCAAATTTTTGAAGCTTGTTTGGCATAGAGGCCGCAAAAATACTTACTTTTACGGGGAATGGCTAAAACCAAATCGTCTTTTTTTTGTCAGAATTGCGGATTTCAATCTGCCAAGTGGCTTGGTAAGTGTACTTCGTGCAACGAATGGAATACTTTTGCAGAAGAAATTTTAGTTAAAGAAACAAAAAACAACAGTGGCTCTACATCTTTGCAGCGAGCGCGTAAACCAATGTTGATACAGGAGATAGATGCGCAGAACGAAACACGCTTTTCTTCTAACGATGTTGAGTTAGACAGAATTTTAGGTGGAGGAATTGTTCCGGGGTCACTTGTTTTATTTGGCGGAGAACCCGGCATTGGTAAATCTACATTGATGTTGCAGGTTGCATTGCAGGCAAAGGGAATAAAAATTTTATATATATCAGGTGAGGAAAGCGAGCAGCAAATACGTATGCGTGCCGAGCGAGTAGGAATACAAAATGCGGAATGTTTTATTTTATCGGAGACCAACACACAAAATATTTTTAAACAGATCGAAGCATTAGAGCCCAATCTGGTGATTGTTGATTCTATTCAAACATTGCATACTGCTTTTATTGAATCAAGTCCGGGAAGTGTTTCTCAGGTGAGAGAATGCGCCGCAGAGTTGATGCGTTTTGCTAAGGAAAGCTCTACTCCGGTTTTTATTATTGGTCACATTACAAAAGACGGAAGCCTTGCGGGACCGAAAGTATTAGAGCACATGGTTGATACCGTACTGCAATTTGAGGGCGACAGAAATTATGTTTACAGATTACTGCGCACAACAAAAAATCGTTTTGGAAGTACAAATGAATTAGGAATTTATGAAATGCGCGGAACGGGATTGCGTGCTGTATCTAATCCATCCGAAATATTAATCACACAGCGTGATTCTCCTGCCAGTGGAGTCGCAATTGCAGCGAGTATGGAAGGGTTACGACCGATGTTGATTGAGATTCAAGCCTTGGTAAGTAGTGCCGCTTACGGAACGCCTCAAAGAGCTTCAACCGGTTTTGATTTGAGAAGATTGAATATGTTGCTTGCTGTTCTGGAAAAACGTTGCGGATTTAGATTAGGCGTGAAAGATGTTTTTTTAAACATTGCGGGTGGAATAAAAGTAGAAGATCCGGGAATTGATTTGGCGGTTGTTTGCGCTGTACTTTCATCAAGCGAAGATTTATGTATACCACAAGATACTTGCTTTGCGGCAGAAGTTGGATTAACCGGAGAGATACGTCCTGTAAACAGAATTGAACAACGTATTGCAGAGGCAGAAAAATTAGGATTTAAAAAAATGTTTATCTCTTCCTATAATACAAAAGGTTTAGACCTTAACAAATACAAAATAAAAATTACTTCTGTTTCTAAAATGGAAGAAGTGTTCGGGCATTTATTCGGATAAGGTTTTAAAATTACCAATGAAAAAATCGTTACTCGCTTTACTTTTATTTTTTAATGTAATAGTTGGCCATTCGCAAACTCATTGGAAGGTTCAGTCATCATCCGTAACATTTAAAATTAAAAATGCGGGATTAACGGTCGATGGTTCCTTCGGTGAAGTAACAGCCGATATCAGGTTTAGTGAGCTCCATTATACGGAAGCCTCTATAGAAGCGAGTGTTAAAGTAAAAACAATCAGCACGGGAATTGATCTGAGAAATAATCACATGAAGAAGGAGGAATATTTTAATGAGGCAATATACCCGGAGATAAGGCTTAAATCAACCCTATTCTCAAAAGAAAAAAGCGGGATATTTAAAAGTTTTTTAAAATTGACAATGAAAGGAATTACAAAAGATGTTATCATTCCTTTTACTTATGTTGAAACCGGAAACAATGCAGTTTTTAAAGCTTCTTTTGTAATTAACAGAAGAGACTATAATGTCGGAGGAAACAGTTGGACGATGTCGGATAACGCCACTGTTAATGTAGTAGTAAATGTGATCAAATAAATGTATTCTTGAATCCTTGAATCTCCTGCTTAAGTTCTTTAATTGAAAATACTTTTAGCAGAACAACAAGAGTTGCAAAAACTCCGGCAGAAATTATTCCCCGTAAAAAAATAAGTAAATATTTATTTTCTGTCTGTAACCAATAAGCAGATAAAACAGAAGTAGCTACTATCAATACAATTTTTAAACTATTCATCGTAAAAGGCTGCATATTAAGTTTTGCTTTAATAAGAGCAAAGCGTAAAAGATTGTGGGCGACAGAAACCAAAGCTGTTGCAATGGCTGCTCCGATAATTCCATAAAGTGGAATTAAAATAATATTTAAAATAATAGTTAAAATCAAAAGTAAAAAGTAAAACAGCGCGCCCAGTTTAAAGAAATTGGAATAAGTAATAATTGAATAATTTACTCCGGTTGCAGAATTAAAAAAAGCGCCAATGCAAATAATGATTGTTACCAAAGCCCCCGAAGAATAATTTCCGGGTAATAATGAAAGCAAAGGTTGAATGCAAACAACAAGTACACAACCAAAAAACCCGCAAAAAACCATTAGGTACTTAGAAGAGAGTTTGTAAATTTTTTCTATTTCAGCAGCATTATTAGTGGCGAATAATCGCGCTATTTTCGGACCGGCAATTCTTTCGAGTGCACTCAGCGGAGTTTCAAGTACAAGCCCGATAAAAGCGGCAATAGAATAAACTCCAACTTGTCCCATTGTTTCGTACTTCCCCACAAAAACTACATCAATAAATTTTATGCTAATTCCGGTTATCTGAGTAAAAGCGGAAATCAATCCGTAACCAATAATTGCTTTTAGGTTAGAATTATTTGAGAAAAAAGAAAGACTAAGGCTTGGGTGTCCCGAATGATTGATAATTAAAAAAAGCAAAATCATCTGAATAAAATAAATAAGCGAAAGTGTATAGATAAAAACACTTTGTGTAGTAACTCCATAATAGAAAAGAAGAATACAAGTAATAAATCCAATGCGGTTAAGTACTTCGTTAATTAATGTTGGAAGGCTGCTTTTGTTTATGGAATTGCAATATGCAGAGAATGAAAAAACCATACAGTTGAAAAAAGCCGTAAGCATAATGGGCCAAAAATAATCAGACAGTATTGCCGCGTTATCTCCATAAAAAGCTAAAATGATTTTACCGAAAACGCTTACAAGACCAAAGCACAAAGCAAAACCAAAAAGCGGAAAAGTGAGGGCAACCGTAAAAAAATTATTATGTTTTTTCTCTTTGTCGTGAAAGAGCGGAAAGAATTTAATGACGATGGAAGTAATTCCGAGACAAGAAACGGAAGCGAGAATTGTCCCAACAGAAATAACTAAACGTATTATGCCGACTTGTTCTTCGGTAAGAAAAAAAGGCTGTATGTAAAGCGTGCTTAAAATACCCAGAATCATTCCGAGGTACATGTAAACCGTATTTTTTATTCCTTGTCGCCTTACAACACTCACTGCTTTTTATTTTTCTGCTAGGGCAATTAACGTATCTGTTTGACCAATAGTATTCAATAGATTAGAATATTCGTTGGTGTTTAAGGAAATTAATTGCTCTTTTATAGTGTGACTCATGTTGATTTTGTTTAAGCTTTATCCAGTGTTTCCTTCACCAAATTACTGGTTACTTTCGGGTCGGCTTTGCCTTTGCTGAGTTTCATTACCTCGCCCATAAATAAACCAAGCAAGGTTATTTTACCGTTTTTATATTCAATAACTTTTTCGGGATATTTGGCAATAACCTGGTTGACTAAATCCTGTAAAGCATCAGTATTACTCTCTTGTATTAGGTTTAATTCCTGAGCAATCTGCAAAGAAGTTTTGTTTGGATTATTTACCAACTCCGGAAATATTTTTTGTGAAGCCGATGAGTGAGAAATTTTTCCGTCATCAATAATAGAAATCAATTCTGCAATCTGCGCAGGCTTTACCGGAAATTGCGTAATGTGCACAGCATTTTCATTCAGGTAACTTTTAATATTTACTGTCAGCCAGTTTGAAGCAGCTTTGTAATTTTTGGTGTGCTTCACTAATTCATTAAAGTAAAGCGCAATTTCTTTGCTGTCGGTCAACACAGCCGCATCATATTCTGAAAGAGAAAATTCTTTTACATAACGTTTGTGCAATGCGTTAGGCAATTCGGGCAACGTAAGTTTTACTTCGTTAATATATTTTTCGGTAATAAAAATGGGTTGCAAATCGGGTTCAGGAAAATAACGATAATCATTAGCAGCTTCTTTACTACGCAGACTAAAAGTGCTGCCATCGGTTGCATTAAAGCTACGCGTTTCAACTGCAATTTCTTTTCCGGCTTCTATTAAATCAATCTGACGGGTAAATTCAAAGTCAATGGCGCGTTGCACATTGCGAATAGAGTTCATGTTTTTTACCTCTACTTTTTTTCCAAACTCTTTCGCACCTTTTATTCTTACCGAAACGTTTGCATCGCAGCGCATAGAACCCTCTTCCATGTTTCCATCGCAAATATCAAGGTAACGAACTAATTTTCTGACTTCTGTTAAGTAAGCATAAGCTTCATCTCCATTACAAATCTCCGGTTCAGAAACCATTTCTAAAAGCGGAACACCTGCACGATTCAAATCAACTAAAGTATCTGTCGGGTCTTGATCGTGCATACTCTTACCCGCATCTTCCTCCATGTGAATGCGAGTAAGATTAATATTTTTTTCGCTGCCGTCTTTTAATTTAATAGTGATATGACCACCATTGCAAAAAGGAGTTTTATCTTGTGTTATTTGATAACCTTTAGGTAAATCGGCATAAAAATAATTTTTACGAGCAAATTGGTTTTCGTAACGTATGTTTCCACTAACCGCTAAACCTAATTTTACCGCAAACTCAATTACTTTTTTATTAACTTTTGGTAAAGTACCCGGATGACCTAATGTAATAACGCTGACGTGTGTATTAGGCAAACCACCGTATTCGGCTGAGTCGTTTGCATACATTTTACTTTTGGTAAGCAATTGTATATGGACTTCCAATCCAATTACAAACTCATATTTATCGTAAACGCTCATTATAAGGAACAAAGATATTAAACTCTTTTGTAATTCAAACCGTCATTGCGAGTGAAGCGAAGCAATCTCATTCTTATTGGCAGATTGCTTCATTTCGCTTCTGTTCTCGACCCCCTTCCAGGCCAAATATGAACGACATCCTTGAAGACACAAGGGATCTTGCTCGAATTTGGGACTTATACGGACATCTGCTAAAAGAGGCCTAAAAATAATTTTTTTGAGCGGGGTTTTATCAGTTACCTTTCTAGACACGACAACCGACCGCTTGTGTTTTAATTTCCCCCCGCACAAAAAAAATTGAAATTCAGCCAACCCACAATTGCCACATTTGCAAGTCACACAAGCTGGCACACAAACCCAAGCTTGCAAAAGAGTCAATTCCCCACCAGCCAAAGGTTGTGAAGGACTTTAGAACGAATTAATAGCAATCTTCAACCATTCCGTATATTTCCTTGGAAATAGCTCTAGGTCAGCTTTTAACTCATCAATACTAATCCATTTGTAATCTGAGGCTTCTTCAGGATTTAGGAGAGGCTGCTGGTTATATTCCCCTATAAATACATGATCAAATTCATATTCTATTAAATTATTATCAAGTTGTGTCTGATAGATAAAGTCAAACTTTTTTTCCAAATTTGTTTCAATTCCCATTTCTTCTTTCAATCTCCGTTTGGCAGCTTCCAAAGTACATTCTCTTGGTCTGGGATGGCTACAACAGGTATTTGTCCAAAGATCGGCTGAATGGTATTTCTCCTTCGCTCTGCGTTGCAGGAGTAATTGTCCAACCTCATTGAATATGAAAGTAGAAAAAGCTCTATGAAGCAGTCCTTTTTGGTGAACTTCAAGCTTATCCATATCTCCAATTGCTTGGTCATTTTTGTCTACTAAAATAACTCGATCATTCATTGTTTGTATATAAGATAAATTTATTTTTTTACAGCTTTCATTAATGATTTTATTGAGCCGGTATTTTCAATAATTACATGGCTGTTCTTCAGCATATTGTTTTCTGATTCGATTCTGAAAGCAAGGCGAAGTTTATAATTTACATCACTGCTTTTTTTTAGCAAATCAAATAGTGTCTTACTAACTTCTTTAAAAGAAATCCTCACGGGGATTTGAAGTTCGGTAACACTTTTTTCTTTTATGTCAGTAATACCCGGAATTATTCCTTTTATCCATTTATTGCCTTCAATGGAAAACTCGTAAGTGATATTTTTTGATTTCAATGGAAATCCATTTTTATTTTTTATTGAAACAAGAAGTTGAATTGCTGCTCTTGAAAAATTTAGCGAATCAATTTTAATGTGCTCTGCCTTTACTTCAGGGATATAAATCATCGGAAGCAATCGTTTGATATCCACATTAAATTTTTTTCGAAAAACTATATTAGTATAGAAAGATGCCTCCAAGCGATATTCAACCGAATCAATATTTTTCCGCTCATTAGATTTTAAGACTGAAATAAGATCGTGATTGAAAATTGTTATAGGCAACGAAATCAAAATGCTATCATCGCTTTTTAACGTAATTGATTTTTTGTAACGACTCTTCATTACTTCTACATCATTGATAAAAACCCCGTATTGCAAACTATCAGCAGTAAAGGAGAGTGGTATTTGATTTTTGATTAGCATTTTAGCTGCCATTTCTGTTTTCTCAGAAGTAAGTGAAGATATTTCTACCAAGGACATTTCCAAACGTGGTACCAAAAATGTTTTGTACGGATCCTTATCGCGCACATAACTCACATATCGCCAAATAAAAAATGCAGCGATAATGATAATGAATAAAAATAAAAGTATTAAAAGAAGTTTTTTTATCATAAATATTATTTTTTCTGTTTTATTTTTTTTACATGATGCGTATTTGTTATTTCTGTAGATCTCTGTTTATTTTTTTACAGCTTTCATTAATGATTTTATTGACCCCGTATTTTCAATATTTACATAACAGTTCTTCCGCATATTATTTTTTGATAAGATTCTGAAAGTGAGACGAAGCTTACAATTTATTTTCATTTTCTTTCTACATTATCAGTTAGTTTTTTTACTAAAATATATCCTATCATTGCAAATACCCCCAAAATAATATGAGCGAAAAATAAAAGAATAAAGAAATGTTTTGGATTTGTAACTGGTAGTTCAGGATGAATTTTTAGTGTAAAATACCAACCAGTAATACCAACTATTCCACTTACTGCCCCAAGAAACATTCCCGATTCAATGTTTGGTTTTAATTTATTATAATCCCATAATCTTACATAGATAAAAGCAAAACCAAATCCAATTAAATAATGTAAACTCCATGCTAAGTATGGTGCATACTGTTTAGCAGCTGGTAAAAGATTTTTAATAAGGATAGTCTGAATTTCAGGTTCCCTGAAATTCTCGCTCATTAATTCCGAAACTAAATAACTAAAGATAGTCATAGCTGAAGTGCCAATAATACCCGCGGATAAAACTTTTTTAAATTTCATTGAGTTCATTTCTATTAAATAATTGTTTCGCTTTTCACTGTTTGACGAAAATCTTTCCAAGTAAAAATTATGGGAAGAGCTTTTACAGTTATGGAAAAAGCATTAATGATATATATTTGCGGATACACTCCAAAATACAGGCACACCGAAGAATCAATGATAACCCAAATGCCGAATGAAATGATAATAGAATTTCTTGCCCATTTTTGTTTTTCTTTGAAGGGATACTGGGCGATAAAAGCCAATAAAATATAACAGCAAGTGATAGTTCCACCCAAAGGTCCATAAATAAAGGCACGGTAAGGTTCTGCTTCAGGTGGAAATTGAGAACTATGCCAAAAAATACCGGCAACCATTTTATCGTACGGTCGGAATAATATATTGTTTCCATAGAATGCGAACACAATTCCGTAAAGGGCAAAAAGTAAACTCGTGTAGAAAAGCCATTTTTGCCAAAATAAAAAATGAGTGTATTTAGAATGGGTTTCCATGTGTTTGTTTGATTACGTGTTTTGCCAATGACGGAAATAAATTAAATAATTCAATAGCCCTATTTGTTAAAAAAGAATATTCGGAAAGGTGTTGCAAATGACGACTTAATTTTATCCGGGTGGAAAATTCTTTATTCCAAAACCAGGTGTAATTCGTAACTAATTGCTGCTTCGTAATTTTTTTAGAAAAGTATTGATCCATATTATTTGCTAATACAGAGGCCGATCTAAGAGCCATGCTCATTCCGTTGCCGATAATGGGTGCCATGCTTCCGGCAGCATCACCAACGAAAAAAGAATCATCTGTAACAGGTTCTTTAATGAGAAAATTAATTCCACTAACGGTAATCGGTTCTTTAAAAAGGAATTCAGCCTCCACAAATATTTTCTTCAGATTGCTGTTTTTATATAAAAAAGTCTTTTCTAATTCAGGAATAGAGTTCTTTACTTTGTTGAGATATTTAGAATTAACAATATAACATAAGCAGGATTTATCTTCTTCAATACTTGAAATGCCGCAATAGCCGCCCGGAAAATTATGGATCTCAATTAAATTTGGGTTTCTCGGAACTTTTAAATGATATTTAATACCCACGTAATTGATGCCGCTATTCTTCATTTCCGAAGTTTTAAGATTTGAATTTCTGCCGGTTGAGTTGCAAACTAAGGATGCCGCTATATTACCTGAATTTGTCTTAATAATATAATTAAGCCCATCAGCGTTGATATCCTGCGCTTTTGTATTTAATATAAATTTGACACCTTGTTTTTCAGCTTCTTTAAAAAGGAGTTCCTCCAACAGGTAACGACTAATACCAAAACCACCAAGGTCAAGTGTTGTATTAAATTCCTTAGTGCTACCAGTTGTCAATTTGAAATTATTTATCATCGGTAAGTCAAGTGCAGATAAGGTGGGACAAATTTTTTGTAAATAACTATGTGATTCCATCGATATATATTCACCACACACTTTGTGGCGAGGATAGGTTCCTTTTTCAATTACGGTAACTTGGTAGCCTCGCTTTTTCATGTCGATTGACAAAGAAAGCCCGGCAATTCCACCACCTATTATTGCTACATCATACATTATTCGTTTGCAATTAATATATATCTAAATGCCCAACTCCATTTTACTGAATAGTTTTTATATCCTGCTTTTTCAAGCAATACTTTCAGTTCGTTTTTTTTAAATCCCCTCTTTACAGAAACGGGGGCATCATTCTTTACCAAATAGGATTTTGAGAAGATTGCTGTAAGAAACTTAATGCTATAGTAGGCAAACCAATTCCGCTGCAAATCATTGGCAAGAATGATACATTGATTGGATTTGCCAAATTTCAATAAATCAATTATTTCTTCATCCGTGAGGTGATGCAAAAATAAACTGCAATGAATAACATCTATTTGTTTAAGCAGATCCGCAGATATATTCCGATAGTCATCACAAATAAGTTGTGTGTTGCTGAATGTGGTCAGGTTGCTTTCCGCATACTTTACACAATCGTTCTTTAAGTCAACTCCATAAAAAAACAACTTCACATTTTTCTTTTCGCAATATTTTTGCATTTGTTTAATAGAATCACCACCGCCAAATCCAATATCTAAAATAGTATTAACAGGTTTTGTTGTTTTTAAAATTGCCGCTAATCCTTTTCGGGAAGCATTATATCCTCCTAATCGACTATTGATAATATCTAATTCGATCAGATTTTGATATAAGTCCTTGGTTTCAATATGGCTATTATCAAGGTACTCCTTCTCGTTTGATCTATACTTCAACAGCATGATTTTGAATAATGGGATTGATTTTTTTTAAATGGCTTGTATCTACGGATGAAAGGCTGACCATTTCAATATTCAATCCCGGCCCGAAAGCACAGGAAAATATTTTTTTGCTTTCTGTTTGTTCCGCATTCTTTATCTTGTTGAAAATGCTATTTAAAATAAAAAGAATTGTGGGCGATGACATATTACCATATTGCTGCATTATGCTCATTGAATCGGCTACATTACTTTCGTTTAGGTTGAGACTTTCCTGAACACCTTCCACTATTTTAACACCTCCGGGATGAATAGCCCAGTAGTCTGTTCCCGACATTTCGTTACCCAGAAAATTGGTTACAACATCGTGAATATTTTCTTTAATGGCACCAACTACCTTAGAACTTAAGTACATCCTAAAAGCAGAAGAGGTAATATCCCACTTCATAAGCCCGGCAGTATTTGGAATGTAAGCGCTAGCAACGTCGTCAATTTGTAAAACAACTTTGTTTTTGACATGTTCGTTTTTGTTTCCGCAAACAATTACAGCGGCTGCTCCATCTGCAAATAGTAAATTGGCGATAATATCTTCATTCACATCAGAGGGATAAAAGTGCAGCGAACAAAGTTCAACACTCACTATTAGAATACAGGCATTGGGATTTGACTGAGCGATATAATGAGCTTGTTTAAGAGCTTTTAAGGCAGCATAACAACCTAGAAAATTTACTGCTGACTTTTCCGTGTGCTCAAGTCCATACTGTTCTGCAATCATAAACTCCAAGCCCGGAGCCATTAAACCTGTGCAACTAACAGTGATGAGATGTGTTAAATCACGAGGTTGAATAATGGTTTGACGCATCAGTTTATCTATCGCTTTAGAAGCAAGAGGAAGAACCTTATTTTTATAAAGTTCCATCCTTTTTTCAACCGGTTGCTTAAAATCCCCATTGGTATATAACTCGTAGTCATTTCCTTTGTAGTCAGGAATACAACTGTATCGGGTATTTATTTTTGTTTTATTGTTTAATAAATTCAATTTTTTAATAAAGTGGTTTGTTTCATCCGGATTAAAGGCTTGCAAATAAAACCTTGTTAGGTCTTCTTTTCCAATTTGGAATTCGGGAACCGCAGTTGATATGTTGAGTATGTATGACATAAGAAATTATTTAAAGAGCAAAATTAAAAAGAAGAGATTATTGAGCAACGATGAAAGTACAAGCATGACCATGGTGTTTTTAAAATTAACATGTGCCGTATTTTTAAATGATTTTGATGCCCAGAATAAGAAATAAATTGTAGATGGCAGCATCACTATATTAAAGAGCCAAAAATTATTTATTACATCGTTAGTGTGAAATGATAGATAAATAAAAAAAGTAGCAATGGAAAACATGAACACTGAAAACATGAATGTGCCCTTTATACCAAGTAACATACTTAGCGTTTTCACACCATCTTTATGATCCGCTTCGTGTTGGTATATTTGCGTGAGCGGATAAATTGTTGCGATAAAAAATGATGAAGCAATAGCAGAGAATAGTACGGATTGGTTCGAAAATAAATCACTAGAGGACAATGCAAATATATTAGCGCAGAATATCCATGTGCCTTGAAAAATGAATACAACCATAAAACCAATGATTGGAAATTTTTTGAGACGTATAGTTCTATTGCTATATAGACGAGAAGCAATAATATAAATAACAACAAAAAATGCAAAATAAGTATTGATTAGAAAGGAAAGTAATAGAGCTGTTACATCCATAACGTTTGATACATGCAGCAGTAATTTTGTAGGCTTGGGTGGGGAAGCTAATCCTCCAATCGGTCCTTCATCCTGATCGTAATAACTATTGTACCCATTACTTGAAGGAAATACCAATATATGCCAAATACCTAAAACGAGAAATAATTGATAATTGATTGTAGGATGAATGTAGAAAAAAGAAAATAGGGAAACTGGCAATAGAAATATTGAAAAAGGAAACCTTAGTAGCTTAATAGTATTTTTTATTTTTATCATTTATTGGGCAGTTTTGAGAATTTTAAACATAGAGCAATCAATTAAATTACTTCTATATTTAGCTGAAATTTAGGTTTGCCTTTTATTAACATTTGGTAAATGTGCGCCTTAAACCGCTTAATAAAACAAATCTTTTCAGACTATCATCGCACCTTAATTTATTTTATTAATTGAGCGTAGACTTAACAAAGGAAAGCAACTAAAAACAAACAATTGTTACAGAACCATTATAAAAAGTTACATTCTTCACACATTAGTATTAAAAATACCCGACAGAACTCGAACAAATAACTGATTGAAAACAAACTGTTTTATATTTCGAAGCTACTTTATCGAACCAAAAACCCCTGATAAATAAGACTTTATCAGGGGTTTTCCGGTTATGTACACGCTTCGCTACTCGAACTGACAGCTTAATTCGCAATGACGAATAAACTAAAACTCGTGCTGCAATTCCTTCCACAAAAGATCTTTCAGTTCTACCAAATTTTTTTGTGTGGCCGATGAGAAAAACATAAAATCAACTTTGTTTTTTCCAACCAAACGTTTTTTTAAATCTTTGGTAATATCTCTTTCTAATTCTTCGTCTAACAAATCGCTTTTAGAAATTCCTAAAATTCTTTTTTTATCAAGTAAATCAGGATTGTATTGTTTTAACTCGTTCAATAAAACTTTGTATTCTTCAACAATATCTTTTGTATCGGCAGGAACTAAAAATAATAATAGAGAATTTCTTTCTATGTGACGAAGAAAACGTAATCCAAGTCCTTTACCTTCATGCGCACCTTCAATAATTCCGGGAATGTCTGCAATGATAAATGATTTGTAATCTCTGTATTGTACAATTCCTAAGTTTGGCACAAGTGTAGTAAAAGGATAATTTGCAATTTCCGGTTTTGCTGCCGTAACTACAGAAAGTAATGTTGATTTTCCTGCATTAGGGAAACCAACTAAACCAACATCGGCCAGTACTTTTAATTCAAGTACTTTCCATTCTTCTTTTCCTGTTTCTCCGGGCTGTGCAAAGCGTGGGGTTTGTCGCGTTGGACTTTTAAAATTAGCATTACCCAATCCGCCTCGTCCGCCTTTTGTTAAAATTATTTCTTGTCCGTCTTCCGTAATTTCACATTCTAAATTTCCTGTTTCAACATCTCGCGCAATGGTACCTAATGGTACATCTAAATACACATCTTCACCTTCTTTACCACTGCTATTAGAGCTGCCTCCTTTTTCACCTTCTTCGGCTATAATGTGTTTGCGGTATTTTAAATGAAGAAGGGTCCAGAATTGTTTGTTACCTCTTAGGATGATATGTCCGCCGCGACCACCATTACCACCATCCGGACCACCCGTAGCAGTAAATTTATCGCGGTGTAAATGCACGCAACCGGCACCGCCGTGTCCGCTTCGACAACAAATTTTTACGTAATCAATAAAGTTTTTTTCCATCTCCTAGCTCACCCTCAATCCCTCTCCTGCGAGGAGAGGGAGAATTTTATCTTTTCTTTTTTTTAGCAGCCTTTTTAGCTGATTTCTTTGAAGAAGTTTTTTTTGTAGTATGTTTTTTAGCGACTTTCTTTTTCGAAATTTTATTTACTGTTTTTTTCTTAGCAGCTTTTTTTACCACTTTCTTCTTAGCAGCTTTCTTTACTCCCGAAAGCTTTCGCGATTTCTTAGCTGTTTTTTTCTTGGCAGGTTTTGTTGCTTTCTTTTTCTTAGCAGGAGTTGCTTTTTTCTTTTTCGGAGCAGCAGCCTTCTTAGCAGTTTTTACAACTTGTTTTTTTTCTGTCACTTTTTTTACTTCTTTTGTTTTTGCCTCATGCGTATGGCTTTTTATTTCGCTTTTCTCAGTCAAATGCATAGCCGGCTCATCTTCCACACTTATATCGGCAACAGTTACAGTGCCATCATGAAAAGGTTCGTCTTTACGCATTTTATTATCAATGGTAGCACAAAGCAATTCAAAAATATCTTCAATAGTTCCCATTCCGTAAACAGAATTAAATTTATTCTGAAACGAGTAATATTGTTTTAAGGGAGATGTTTTGCTGTTGTATTCGTAAATACGGCGGCGAATTACTTCTTCGTTCTGGTCATCAGCACGACCCGATTCTGCGCCACGCAATAGTAATCGTTGTATTAATTCGTGGTCGGTTACTTCTAATGCAATCATTAATCTGATGGAACTTTTTTTGCTTTCTAACAATTCATCCAATGCTTTTGCTTGTGCCTGTGTACGCGGAAAGCCATCAAAAATAAAACCTTTGGCATTTGTATTTGCATCAAGTTTAGAACCAATCATGGCAATAACAATTTCATCACTTACAAGTTCACCTTTATCCATGATAGATTTTGCCTGAACTCCCAGCACAGTGCCATGGGAAATTTCATCGCGCAACAAATCGCCGGTAGAAAGATGAATTAAACTGTATTTTTCGCACAATTTTTTTGCTTGTGTGCCTTTGCCTGCACCCGGAGGTCCGAATAAAACAATGTTTAACATGGTGTTAGATTTAGTCTTTAAAAATACAATTTTTTACGAACTAAGAGTGTAAAATATAAATATCTTTCAGGTTGCGGCCAAGCCCGTCATAATCCAACCCGTAACCCACTACAAAATCGTTAGGAATTCTAATTCCTATATAATCTAAAGGAATCTTTTTTGTATAGGCTTCCGGCTTAAAAAGCAGGGTAACTGTTTTAATTTCTTTTACTTTTTTATCCTTTAAAAGAGCGTATAATTTTTCGAGGGTGTTGCCGGTATCTACAATATCTTCTACAATAATAATGGTGCGGTTTTCTACATTTTCTGTAAGGCCAATCAGTTCAATAACCTCGCCGGTACTGGCGGTACCGCTATAGGAGGTAAGTTTTATAAAAGATATTTCGCAGGGGAATTTTAAGAGTTTAACCAAATCTGCCGCAAAAATAAAAGAGCCGTTAAGCACCACCACAAAAAGGGGGAATGATTTCTTTACATCGGACGTTAATTCCTCTGCTATTCGGGTTACATTTTCATGTATTACATCGGCACTAATGTAAGGGGTAAATTGTTTATCGTGTAGTTTTACTAAAGTCATAGGAGGTTGCAAAAGTAAGAAAAACTTAGCGGTTTTTACGATTTATATACAAGGAATACATAAACCGCAAAGGTCGCGGAGAAATACAACGCAAAGAAAGAAAATGTTGTATTTGCGTTAGGGATTGCAGCGAAAAGCCCGCAGCCGTAGTAAAGATTCCTCGCTCACTTGGAATGACACAATGGGCGAGGACTTGAAGCAAAAAGCCCGACCCCGCGAAGAATTTTACATTGAAAGATAATTGCTTATTGCGGGGGAGCGCCCAAATGATTTTTCTTACTATTCATTAGTTTATCAATCTTAAACGAAAGAAAAGAAGATGCTGTCCCAATAAGAGCCCCCATAAGCACATCGGTTGGATAGTGCACGCCTAATTGCATGCGCGAGTATGCAGCACCGCAAGCCCAGGCGTATGCGGGTATGATAACATACCATTTTTTGCAACTTAAACTTAAAGAAGTGGCTGCCGCAAAGGCAAAGGAGGTATGACCCGATGGAAAAGAGTAATCTCCTGCCGGTGCTTTGGCGTGAAAAAGACTTGGGTAAATTACAAAAGGTCTGCGTCGGTCAGAACCATATTTTAAACCTGCCGTAACAATTGCGTTAAACCCGAAGGCTACAGAGGCTTTAATTCCTTTTTCTATAAGTGCCGAATCTTTTTTAATTATTCCGGTAATGAGCATAGCTGCCGGAACAGCAGCCGATAGAGGTGCTACGGAGGTAGAGAAAATTTTTGCAAGCGCAACTTTGTTTGAAGAGCTGTCGTTGTAAATGGAAGACAGGAGTTTTACTTCGCCGGGTTGAGCGAATGAGTATTGAGATAGAAAAAATACAACAATTATTCGTACAATTCGTATGGTTTTCATTCGTAATTCGTAGCTATAATTGTTTAGCTTGCTTGTTGTATGCTTCAAAAATATCGCGGTAACGCACATAACCTACAAAGCGTTCTTTTTCGGTTATGGCAACTTTATCAATATCATTTTCTAAAATAACATTTAAAGCGGTGCTCAAACTCTGCTCACTGTTTACAGATGGAATAATGTCGATGTAATTTTTTACGGGATTTTCTTGCTCTTCTTTTTTTACGCTGATAGTTCGAAGAGAAATCATTCCCAAATAATTCCAGTTGTCGTTTATCACTGCAAAATCGCTGGCATGTATTTGTGCGGCATAATGTTTTACCTGATCAAAACTCCAATTTTGGTTTACCACTGCTAAATTTCTAAACTCGGGAAATTGTTCTTTTAAAATACTGCTCTCTAACACATCGCTGCGCATATTGAAACTGTGCGCCGGACTTTTAAATCTGTTCTCCACCTGATTTTTGTAAAAAGAAATACTGCGCGAAAGCAAAAATGTAAAAATAGAAACGATAATGATAGGAGGGAGGAGCGAGTAATTACCACTCATTTCAATAATCATAACTATACCTGCAATAGGTGCGTGCGCAACACCTGCGTAAAAAGCGCCCATGCCAATTACCATAAAAGAAGCAATGCTTACATGTTGGTTTGGGAAAATTACTTGAGTAAATATTCCTACGGCCGCACCCAGCATAGCGCCAATAAATAACGACGGGCCAAAAATACCCGCAGAGCCACCACTGCCAATGGTTAATGCAGTAGCTACAATTTTTAAAAACGCAATGCATAAACAGGTTAATACAATTGTGAGAGCACCATGGGTTGCAAAAAAATCGGGGTAATTTCCGGTAATAACATATTCTAAAAAATTATTTCCGGTGCCGGTAATTTCAAAAAATAAAACGGCAATGCAACCTGTAAGCAGTCCGCCAATAGCGGGTTTTACCCAAATGGGTAATTTTAAATGAGTAAACAATCTATTCGTATCGTTAAATCCACGTATAAATAAATAACCAAAAGCAAAACAGAGGCCTCCTAATAAAAGATAAAATAAAATTTCATTTGTGTGAAAGGCTTGCGGTGTGGTAATATGAAAAGCAGATTCTGCTCCTGCATAAGCAGTGTAAATTAAATAAGCCGTAACCGATGAAATAAAACAAGGAATAAGCGCATCGGTTTCTATATCTTTTTTATAAACCATTTCTGCTGCTGTTAGTGCTCCTCCTAAGGGAGAACGAAACACAGCTCCCAGTCCGGCTGCAGTACCTGCCAACAAAAGCGTTCTTCTTGCCCTTGCACCGGCTTTTACAATACCGGCTAACCATACGCCAATGCCTGCGCCAATTAAAGAGATTGGACCTTCTTTACCACCGCTGCCACCGGTAGGCAAGGTAAATAAAGTAGCGAGTGCTTTAAAAAACGGAATGCGTGTATTTATTTTCCCTTCCTTAAAATGAAAAGCATAAATCATTTCATCGGTGCCTGTGCCTGACGCATCTCTGCAAAAAAAGTGACTGATAAGTCCGGCAATTAAACCCCCGAAGGCTGGAAGTAAAACAATAATTAAGGTAGAACTTATATGATGTGAGGCAAAATCAACTTTCTCTAAAATACTTTCTGATTTGTTTTGATTTTGAATATGAAAAGAAAGATAAAATGCTTCTAATAAACTCAATAAAAAAGAAAATATCATAGAAACTACTCCACAAACGATGCCTACTAAAACAGAGTACACGTAAATACTGTTAGGATGCTTTATATTTATAAATCTTTTTAGTTTTCCTATCATTTAAAAGCTGTTAAGCGATGTTAAAAATATTGTTTATTTTTGTTACTATATAATTATTTAACATGGACTATCGAGTCACCCGCTTTTTTTCATTTTCTTCAATCCCTTCATTTCACCTTCTTAATTAATTTTCTGTTATGATAGGAGGATATTTATTTACCATTTTGTTGGTTTTATTGAACGGTTTTTTTGTTGCCGCAGAGTTTTCTATTGTAAAAGTCCGTGCCTCGCAGGTAGAACTGAAAGCTAGTGCCGGTAGCCGCAGGGCAAAAATGACCTCACATATTTTAGATCATTTAGATAAGTACCTTTCTGCAACACAATTGGGTATTACGCTTGCCAGCCTGGCGCTGGGTTGGATAGGAGAAGATGTGGTGGCTAAATCTATTATCAGATTGCTTAATTATTTTACGGTTGATGTTACGCCAACAACGGCGCATGCAATTGCTATTCCGGTTGGATTTACATTTATCACCATAGCACATATTGTTTTTGGTGAACTTGCCCCCAAAATAATTGCTATAAGAAATCCATTAAATACTTCCATTGCACTTTCAATTCCGTTGCGTGTATTTTATGTAATTTTTAGTCCGTTTATATGGTTTATTAATCGTTTTTCAGCTCTTATTTTAAGTATTTTAGGTATAAAAGCAGCTTTGTCTGATACACACTCTGAAGAAGAATTACGCATCATATTAACCGAGAGTGAAGAATCGGGTGCCATTAAACGTTCAGAAAACGAGTTAATACAAAACGTTTTTGATTTTGACGAACGTGTAGTGAAACAAATTATGGTACCACAAAACCGTATTTCCGCTATTAATGTAGAAATGGGGCATGAGCAGATTATTAAAAAAATTATAGAGGAAGGTTATTCACGTCTGCCCGTTTACCTTGGCGATATTGATAATGTAATTGGTATTATTCACAGTAAAGATTTGCTGAAAGCGGTTGTAGATAATAAGTTTAAAAGCATAAAAGAAATTATGCGACCGGCTCACTTTGTACCCGAAAACATGAAGGTGAATGATTTACTGCGCGACCTGCAACGTTTGCATGCACAAATTGCCATTATTACCAATGAGTTTGGTGCAACCGCCGGAATTGTTACTATGGAAGATATTATTGAGGAGTTGGTTGGAGAGATACGCGATGAACATGATGAAGAAAAACCCGATATAGAAAAGAAAAGTGATTCTGAATATATTGTTAAAGCACAAACAACTATGGTAGATTTAAACGAATCTTTACCTATTGCTGTACCCGAAAGTCCGCACTACGATACAGTTTCGGGTTTTGTAAATTATATTTTTGGAAGAATACCTGCAGTTAACGAAACAAAAACTTATGGTGGTTACCAGATAATTATTTTAAGCAGGCAGAAACAAACAGTTGAGTTGGTTAAGTTTAGGGTAATTGATAAAACCATTAATTAACAAACCTTTTTGCCAATCCCCAAGGGATGTACTTAGTGGTATAAAAATTAGGGGTATACTTTTCCGTAAAATATTTTGTTACAAAAAAACCTTACCTTAGTTGCAGCATGCGCCTTTTTTTTTATATAGTTTTTTTTCTTTTCGCCTTGTGTCAACTACATGCACAAGAGAAGGATTATATTGAAAAAGATTTTGTTGAAACCCGCGATTTTCATTTTAAAGAATCTTTGCTTTTTATACGTGGCGCCGCAATCGTACCCAATGTAATTGCCAATCAGGGTTTCAGGCATTCGTTTAAGGGAATTTATGAAGCAAACCTTTCTTTAAACATACGTATTGCCAGTGGTTTTTCTTTGGGCGTTGGTATGAAAAATTCGCTTATAAGTACACAAGAGAGGATACAAAATGTGGATATAAGAATGCAATTATATACGGCTTTTGTACGAATGGGATATACACGTTACCATACCGAAAAAACTTATTCTGCTTTAGCGATTAATATGGGTTACAATAATTCTTTTTATACCAATGTAGTTTCTATTTACTCTCCCATTATTACAAAAAAATATAACTCATTAGTATTTGAACCGGAGTACAGCATTAATTTTGCCGTGGAAGAAAATTTTGCCATTGGTATTTTTGTTTCGTATGCTTTTTTTGCAACACCTTTTGAAGCAAAAAATATTGCCATGCAGGATTACTCAAGCCTGTCAACCTTAGGTAATACGCAAGCTAACGGTATGCTCAATGTTGGTTTTTGCTTTCACATTGGCATGGGTACAAGGTTTAAACCTAATTTTCAAGACTAGTAAAATGTTGTATTATTTCCCCTCCTTTTCAGCGGACGGGGTGGTCGGTTTATTCAGATCATCAATACCCAAAAACTTCTTTCAGCGTCAAATACTTAACTTGACCGTATTTTTCTAATACTTTTTGATCGAGCAATTCTTTTTTACCAAGCACCAATAAGGATAGGGGTAAATTTTTTACATAAGTCTGCTGAAACTGTTTTACATCGTTAAAAGTCATTAGTAAAACTTTTTCAAAAACTATTTTACGCACATCGTAATTTAGTCCAAGTTTACGCGCGCCTTCGTATGCAAAAAGTAATTGTGTTTTTGTTAAGCGCTCATTGCGAATACCCGATAACACCGCATCTTTTGCTGTGCTGAAAGTGTTTTCAGAAGCCGGTAAATCTTTTATTAAATCGGTCATGCCCTGTAAAGCTTCGTTTAATTTATCCGACTGACTTCCTATGTATGTGGTAAAGAAAAACGATTTTTCTTTTCTGTTTGGGATTTTGTAGCTACCGGCAACAGAATACGCGAGCGCTTTAGATTCGCGTAATTCCTGAAAAAGTATGGCCGACATATTTCCGCCAAAATACTCGTTATACATTCTTGCCTGCGGTATAACTTTGTCACTGAAAGTTTCGCCTTTGCCCAACATCATTATTTCAACCTGTTTCATATCGTAATCAATTGCGTAAACCTGATTGCCGGTTTTTTGTTCTTGCAGTATTTGTACAGGCGGAGCAGGAACTTTAACAACAGCCCCAATAAAATGTGTTTTTTCTATTTGAGAAGTCACTGCAATTGAAGTAAGCGGACCATAATATAAAATATGGTGCTCGTTTTGTGTTAGGGTAGTAAGTAATTTTAATACATCATCTGCTTTTAGTTTTTTAAGTTCATCTTCACTCAAAACATTTGTAAAAGGATTACTTGCACCATACATGGCGTAGTTTATTAAACCCTTTTGTAAAATTGCTCGTTTGTTAAGTTTGGCATCTGCTCGTTGCTTAATAATATCGCCAACCAAATTATCAAGTGCTTGTTGGTTAGGCTGTGCTTTAGCTAATGATTGTTCAAATAATTCAACAGCCTTTGTAAAGTTTTCGCTTAAACCTGTTAGCATTAACCAGGTTTGGTCTTCTGATGAAAAAACATCGAAGGAACAAGCCAGCTTATAAAACTCTTCCTGAAGTTTGGCAGGAGTATATTTATCGGTACCTAAATACTTTAAATACTCAATGGCAACAGGCAGCAAGCGATTGTTGTTACTACCCATATCAAACATATAATACAGCTCAAAAGTTGCATTTTCTTTATTCTCATTATATAAAATGGGTGTCCCGTTTTTAAGCGCGCTGTGCGTAATATCTTTAGTATAATCAACAAAAACAGGTTGTATCTCTGCAACTTTTTTACTCATTAAATTTTTGAGGAAAGGCGATTGGTCTTCGCGATTAACGGTAACAGGAGTAATTTGCGGTTTAATTACTTTTAGCACATTTTTGTCTTCGCCGGTATGTTTGTACACAATAACGTAATTGTCGTTTAGATTCTTTTTTGTAAAATCTATAATTTGTTGTTTAGTGATTTTAGAAAGACGGTCAATTAAACCAATATGGTGTTCCCATGTTTCTCCGCCTGTAAAAGCCGACATAATTTCGCTGGCACGCGCATCATTTGTTTCTAAATTTTTTGTGAGTTGCAGTTTTAAATTTGCCAGGTTTGCCTGTATTAACCATTCGTCAAACTTACCTTGTTTAATATTTTCAATTTGTTCTTTAATAAGTTTTACTACTTCTTCCATGCTTTGACCTTGTTTTGCTTTGGCTGAAAAACCTAATGTTGAATAATCTTTTAAAGTAAAAGCAAAAGCATTTGCATTTAAAACCTTTTGTTCCTGATTTAGGTTTATGTCCATCAATCCGGCTTTACCATTGGTAAGCAATTGAGAAATGAAAGTTATCATGTCTGCATCGGGGGTGTTTATTCCGCCAAAGCGATAACCAAATAAAACACTTTCTGCATCGGGGCCGTACACATCTTTAACGATAGGAGCAGTAATTGGTTCTTCGGGTTTAAATGTAAATGCAGGAACCGGTTTATTTTGCATGTAAGAAAATTTTTCTTCAATGAGTTTAATAGTTTTATCGGGGTCAAAATCTCCGGCCAAAATAATTGCCATGTTATTGGGCACATAATAAGTATAGAAATAATCCATTATTTTTTTCATGGAAGGATTTTTTAAATGCTCAATCGTACCAATGGTGGTTTGCGTTCCGTATTCGTGGTTTTTAAACATTCCGCCAAAATAGGCTTCAAAGGTTTTGCTTTGGTCGTTATCCAATCCGCGGTTTTTTTCTTCGTAAACAGCTTCCAATTCGGTATGAAATAAACGTAATACAAGCTTGCGGTATTTTTCAGATTCTAAACTCAACCAATTTTCCATTTCGTTACTTGGCACATCGTTTATATAAACGGTTTGTTCAAACGATGTAAATGCGTTAGTTCCTTTGCAACCAAAAGCGCTGCACAATTTATCGTATTCGTTTGCGATGGCAAATTTTGAAGCTTCACCACTTAAACTATCAATTTTATGATAAATATTTTTTCGTTGAGTTTCATCGGTTGTTTTGCGGTACACTTCATACATATCTGAAATAGCATTAACCAGAGGCTCTTCTTTAGAAAAATCTTTTGTCCCCAATTTATCGCTTCCCTTAAAGAGCATGTGTTCGAGATAATGCGCTAAGCCCGTTGCATCGTGGGGATCATTTTTACTGCCTGCTTTTGTAGCAATCATAGAGTAAAAGCGCGGTGCATCTTTATAAACGCTCATGTAAACGGTTAATCCGTTTTTAAGTTTGTATTCTTTTAATTTAAACGGATCGTTGGGATACGTTTTAAAGTTTGCGGGTTGCGAAAATAGTTGTGTAAATGCAATACATGCAACTAAAAAGGACAATGTTATTTTCTTAATCATAAGATAGAATTATAAATTTTGCACGAATATACGAAACTCCAAATTATACCCCGAAATGGGCGATAAATACTAATCGTTGCTAACTTTCTACTGTTTTAACTGTCCAAGCTTCTGCTTTAGCGGAAAAAAGTATTTTGGTTTGTTTCCAAACAGAATTAAATAAATCGCTTTGACGGTATTTTTCTAAATAGGTTTCGTCTTTCCATTTACTGTAGGTAAAAAAAACGTTGGGTTGAGTTATATCATTCAGCAATTCAAGATTTGTGCAACCTTCAAATGAACTTATATGTTTTTTGTTTTTTTCGAACAGAGCCAGAAAAACGGATATTTGCTCGGGATAGAAAGTCATTTTAACAATACGTGTAACCATAAATTAAATTATGCTGTAAAATTAAAGTAAAAACTTCAAATACTCTTTCTCAATACTTATCTTTGTCCACATATGACAGAACAAAATCATTTTGATGTAATTGTAGTGGGCGGCGGCATAGTTGGTCTTGCTACAGCGTATAAACTCACTAAAAAATTTCCGGAAAAAAAAATACTTGTCCTTGAAAAAGAGAAAGAGGTAGCCGCGCATCAAACCGGACATAACTCAGGTGTTATCCACTCGGGTATTTACTACAAACCGGGTTCGTACAAGGCAAAAAATTGTGTGGCGGGTAGGAGAGAACTAGTTGAGTTTGCTAAAGAACATAATATACAACACGATATTTGTGGTAAAATAATTGTGGCTACGCAAGAAAGCGAGTTGGCGCACATGAGTAAAGTTTTTAATAACGGTTTAGCAAATGATGTGGAAGGAATAGAAATGATTGATGCTAAACGCATAAAAGAAATTGAGCCATCGTGTGAAGGCATTGCAGGTATTTGGGTTCCGTGCACAGGTATCATAGATTATACCGATGTTGCGAAAAAATATGTTGAATTAATTCAATCTTCTCTCTCCCCTGTGGGGAGAGTGGGAGAGGGGTCTAAAGTGTTAACCGGACATACCGTAACCGGTTTTATAAATCTTGCTAATAAAGTTGAAGTTCTATCTGACCATGGAAATTTTACTGCTTCGTATGTAATTACCTGTGGTGGATTGCAAGCTGATAGATTAGCCAAAAAGCAGGGTAAAAAAAGCGATACGGCTATTGTAGGGTTTCGTGGAGATTATTTTGATTTGACAGAAAAAGGCATGAACAAGGTTCGTAATCTTATTTATCCGGTGCCAAATCCGGAATTTCCTTTTTTGGGTGTGCATTTTACGCGTATGATTAAAGGTGGGGTAGAGTGTGGCCCCAATGCTGTGTTTGTTTTTAAACGAGAGGGCTACAGTAAAACATCATTTTCTTTAAAAGATACAATAGCTGCCTTCACTTTTGGCGGAACTTGGAAATTCTTCAAAAAACATTGGCGCTTTGGTATGGATGAATACCGCGGAGCCTTTTCTAAAACCTATTTTCTAAACCGACTTCGTAAACTTATACCTTCTTTAGAAGCTGACGATATTGTAGCTGCTCGTTGCGGCATACGAGCCATGGCTTTGGCACCGGAAGGTGAGATGATTGATGATTTTAAGATAGAATACGGCCATCGGGCAGCCCATGTTATTAACTCACCTTCTCCCGCAGCTACCGCCTCTTTAGCTTATGGAAATGAGATAGTTAACATGGTTTCGGCGCATTTTAACGGGCTTGTTTAAGCTAAGCCATTTAATAACTTTTTGATAACAATAGGGTAAAAAAGGGCTGACAAAAATCATTTTTGTACATTTGCAGTATGGTAAATAATCTCTTGGAGGCTGTTTTCATATTATTGGCTTATCTACTTGGTTCCATACCGACTTCGGTTTGGTGGGGGAAATCCTTTTTTGATATTGATGTACGTGAATTTGGAAGTGGCAATGCCGGAGCTACCAACACAATAAGAGTTTTAGGTAAAAAGGCCGGAATTCCGGTTTTGATTATAGATATATTAAAAGGTGTGGCAGCGGTTATGCTCGCTTATGTTAGCGATTTTGCGAGCAACTCAACCCCTTTTGTAAACTACCAGATTGCTTTGGGCGTAGCTGCTGTATTGGGGCATATATTCCCCGTTTTTGCGGGTTTCAGAGGCGGTAAGGGTGTTGCTACTTTATTGGGCGTTACTTTGGCTATGGTGCCGCAAATTGCCGGACTTGCATTAATCGTTTTCCTGATTGTATTAGTAATAACACAATACGTTTCTCTTTCATCCATGGCAGCGGGCTTATCTTTTCCTGTAATTCTTTTAACTCTTTTCCCCGGAAAGCCTGTTTCTTTGGTTGCTTTTTCAATTATTGTTGCCATTCTTTTAATCATCACACATAAAAAGAATATACAAAAACTGCTAAATAAGCAGGAATCTAAATTTCCCCTCTTTAAGGCAAAACCTACCACAAAGTAGCTTTCTTCCCCAAAATTAACATTTTTTAATAATTCTTTTCAAAAGCGACAAATTGGCTGAAAGTCCCTATTTTCAGGCATTTGTAACCTATTTGTTAATAAGCACGTAAACAATGTCAGAAAGACAGTTTGGATATCTCAAGAAAAAAAATATTTTTGCACAACTCTTACCATGTTCAGGGGCATATTACATATCATTATTTTCTTCGCACTACTGGTGCCTTCAACTAATTTTGCCTCAACTTTAGGAGATAAAAATAAAAAAGTAAGCGACGATAAAAAACGTAAGAAAGACGACACTACTCAGGTAGTAAGCACTTCTGCGGTTACTTATGACAATGTTGATTCTCTTTTAATGTTTCCATCGCATGATTTATACGGAAACTGGGATACATCTTCTTGCCACCCCGATTTATTTTTCCAGCAATTTAATGCCGATTCGGCTGTTGTTTATTTATTAGATGATTGGGGTTGCGGATTTACCATGCCTCGCAAAGGAATTATTACATCCGAATTTGGCTGGCGTCGCCGCCGTCCGCATTACGGCACAGATATTAATTTAGTTACAGGCGATACAGTTGCTGCTGCTTTTGACGGAAAGGTGCGTATTGCCCGTTATATACAGGGTTACGGTAATGTAGTTATCATTCGTCACAATAACGGCTTAGAAACAGTATATGGGCATCTTTCAAAATTATTGGTTCAGCCTGAAGAATCGGTTGTATCGGGTGGTACAATTGGATTAGGCGGAAACACCGGACGTTCTTACGGAAGTCATTTACATTTTGAAATCCGTTTTCTGGGTAAAGCAATTGATACAGAAGATTTAATTGATTATGCAAAAGGAGAAGTAAAAAATAACTCATTTGTTATTTACAAAGAAGACTTCGCTGCAAAATATAACTTACGCAACATACATGCACATAAAGTTTCTAAAAGTCACGCTACATCCCGTTACACTTCAACTAATAAAGTAAAAGGAAAAACCATTAGCATTCGTAACGGAGATACATTAGACAGAATAGCTCGCCGCAACCATCTAACCGTTGATGCCCTTTGTAAAAAGAACGGTATTAAGCGAAACAAAGTTTTACGTGTTGGACAGAGATTGAAAGTCTAATTTTTATTTTTTGCCACAGATTTCACTGATTCCGCGGATTTTATTTTTTTATTTAATTGTAAAATCAACAACAATTTTATCTGTGAAATCCGCGTAATCTGCGGCTAACATTTTTTACTTTGCGCTC
>OLKW01000073.1_pt1 | contig 137175 bp, 112 predicted proteins | sample 1604351 | NCBI WGS metagenome assembly OLKW01 (sample SAMEA104055714, study PRJEB20765) | soil metagenome | isolation source: soil
GATAAATAATCATGAATGATAGTACGCGATGTTTTATTGTTAAAAAAACCTTCTTCTATCATAGAAACTAATAAAGGCGCCGCTAAAGAAGAAACCTCCATATTTTTATTTTTTTGCTTCAACTTCTTAGCATAAATATCGCTTTTAATTGTGCCTTTGGTAGCGATAACTCCAATGTGTTTTAATTTTTTGTTATGCGTTATTTCTTCAACTAAAGGGTTTACTACATCTATAACCGGAATTTTATTTCCGACAAAATCTTTTACCGTTTCGTAAGCCAATGCAGATGCTGTGTTGCAGGCTATAACAATCATTTTACAATTCTGTTCCATCAGAAATTGTGCAATACGAATTGAATAATATTTTATAGAATCGGGCGATTTATCCCCGTAAGGTAAATGGGCGGTATCTCCAAAATAAACGAGTTGTTCTTTGGGCAATATTTTGGTAATAGCATTGGCAACGGTCAATCCGCCAATACCGGAATCAAAAATACCTATGGGTTGATTTGCTTTTAACTTTGTCATAAATGTGCTTACAAAACTACTAAACTTTTTACTACTAGCCGACTCCCTGTATGAGTCTTACAAACAAAAATAGAACGCAGATAACACTGATTGCTTATGAAAAATATGATTTTTTTCTTTGTTACTTATTTGATCTGCGTAAATCCTATAAATCTGCGTCATCTGCGTTCCCTTGTATTCCTCGCCGAAGGCGAGTCCAAATGCCGCTAGCGATATAAATCAACCGTTAATTGTTGATTGGCTTTTACGGTAAATTTTTTTTCAATAGTGTAAATAGATTGTTTTAAAGACTTCCCTCTAAAAGTGATATGATAGGTTCCCGGTTGTAAGTTAAATTCCTGTCGGGTTTGATTATAAGGCAAATTACATACCCATTTCAATTCTTTGCTGTCTTCCAACAAAATACAACCATCGCCGTACTCCCACATATTTATTTTTACTTGTCCGGCATCTTCAATATCAATACTTTTTGTGAGTGTTTGGTTTATTTTTACTTTATAAATATACGTACGCGGCAAGGTTAGAATTTCTAAATCATACTCACCCACAATATATTTTTCGGAAGTATTTAAACTCATCAAGTGCAAAGTTTGCATATTATCGCCCTGACGAATAATACATTTTACTTTATCGTTATTATTGTACATGCCTCCGCCCCTTTTAATAGCTAAAATACCTTGAGGCACATCAATAGGAATTACATTATGCGTACCGATGTTTAAAGAAATAGTATGAATTTGTTTTTGGGGAATTGTATTTGCAACGATAGTATATTTCACAGTTTCATCCATCGGAATAGTATCCGGATAACCTTTGTAGTTGATACTATGAATATAATTATACATAATATCTCCGGTTTTTTCATTGTAGAAAGTCATGTTAACGTTTGTCTCTGTCGGTTTGGAAGAAATATCCAACAAATTTACCTGCGCCGTTGTTTTATTTAATTTTTGGGTGGTGATATAATCCACACTATTTTTAAAAACATCGGGTTCTTCGTAGCTGAAATAATTACCGACACAATCAAATGCTTTTGCCTGCTCCGGCGTTAGGCCAATACCAATAATGCAAGGCTTTAAAACAATGCCCTTGCTTTGCAACTCCATACGGGCTTTGCAAGGATCTCCACCGCACTCTTCAATACCATCTGTAATTAAAATAATGGTATTAATTGCTTTTGTGTCAGGGAAATCATTTGCAGCCTCGGTCAGAGAATGTTCAATTGGTGTGATACCGGTTGGTTCTACTTTTTTTACAGCATCTTTTATTTTTTGAACATTATTTTTTGCAAAAGGAACGAACAATTTGCTGTCGTTACAATCACCCGGAGGATATTTTACCGTACTGCCATACATTCGTAAAGCAAACTCGTAATTTTTTAAATGATTAAGACTATCAATAAATTTATAGAAAAGATTTTTCGCATGCTCTATTCGGGGTTTACCATCATACGTAGTTTTCATGCTGTTTGAGGCATCAAATACGAATAGGACACGGGTAGTCTGAGAAAAAGAAGCAAGAGTAAAGAAGCAAGAAGCAAGAGCTATATAGAAGTATTTCCTCACAGATTAATGTGCGTTTTGTACTTCACTATCAAAATCAACGCCTTGTTTTTTTAAGATCCCTTTTACTTTCCATCCGTAAAATGCCAGGTAAGTAAAACCGAGAAGTGGAACTACATACGACATATGCATGCCAATATTTTCCGCTAATTTTCCTTGCAAATATGGAATGGCGGCGCCTCCAATAATCATCATAATTAAAAGCGAGGAAGCCTGTGTGGTGTATTTTCCTAAACCTGCAATACTCAACGAAAAAATACATGGCCACATAACTGAACAAAACAAACCTCCGCTAACAAAACAGTAAACAGCTGTTTTACCTGTAGTAATTAACCCTAAAACCATTACCGTCATTGCCATTATTCCAAAAAGCATCATGGTGCGTGCAGGTTTTTCTTGTGTAATAAAAAATCCGGCTATTAAAATAAATACAAATGGAAGGAAGTTAATTAAATCGTTAATCGGACTTCCCTTTAAATAATTTACGCCAAGTATAACGCTGTAAGCAATCAGTGGAACTACAATCATCATTATATAATTTGTTATCCTGCTTAAATTAAAAACTTTTAAAGCACCTGTCCATCTTCCAATCATTAAACAGCCCCAATAGAGCGAAATAAAATGAACAGTTTTATCTACATCTAATCCCAAAAAGTTTTCCTGTTTCATTAAGGCAGGTAAATTACTTTGCGTAGTGACTTCCGCCCCCACATAAAAAAAGATGGCAATCATTCCGTAAATAACTTGCGGAAATTTTAAAGCTCCCCAATCTTTTTCCATTTTTTCATCATTGGTAATGCGGGGCAGTTTAGACATTCCTAAAATAAACGCGAACAAAATAAACGCGCCTGCTAATAGCAGACTTGGTGTTTTTACTTTTTCAACGCCCATCAAATTCATTTTTAAAGATGCTCCATCAGATGTATTAATAGCCGAAAGTACATGAATAAAATTTTCTTTATTGAGACTGATAACCGGAATATGAGAAACAGGGAAATTCTTTTTTATCATGGCAACCTGCGCATCGGTTGTGCTTCTGTTATCGTTATAAATTATTACAGCACCCTTTTTTTTCTCAGCCATAAATGCGTATTGTCCGCACAGACCGGATGAATCGGCATTTTTAGAGAGATAATAATAAGGTAATTTACCCATCACTACTCTTTCCTGAATAAAAATTGGGCCATCAACAGTTTCTGTTTTATTACTTGCCCGCTCAATAGTAATACTCACCGCTTCGGTACCAATTGAAGAAGTTACAAAAGCTTTATCGCTATTTTTTATACTCCCGAAAATGGCAAAAGCCAGAAGCAGAGGGCCAATTGTTGTCCCAAAAGAATTAATACCTCCTGCAAGATTAATGCGATGAGAACCTGTAGCAGGATCTCCCATTGCAATTACGTATGGGTTTGCAACAATTTGCTGAAGAGAAAAACCAAGTCCGATTATAAAAAGAGAACACAGCATCATTGCAAACGATTGATTATTTGCTGCGGGAATAAAACAGAGTGCGCCAATGGCAGAGATGAGAAGTCCGGCTATGAGTCCTTTTTTGTAACCGATTTTATTGAGCGGATCACCAAAGATCATAGAGTAAATTAAATAAACACCGGCACCTACAAAATAAGAGAAATAAAAAGCCAGATCGACCAGTTGACTTTGCGACTGAGTAAGTTCAAAATTCTTTTTAAACAAGCCAATAAGAACCGTGTTTGAGGCAGCTACAAAGCCCCAAAAGAAAAACACACCGAGTAATATACCTAAAGAAGAACCTTTACTTTTTGCCATTAATAGCTTTTTACCAAAAGTATTTATATTTCTGTAAAAAACAAGTCTTTAAAAGGTACGAGTTTTGAGCCACTTATTGTTAAAACCCCGCCACTTATAAAGAAATGGCGACCAGATAGCAATAAAACCCATTTTGCTCTTTTTAAAACATTACTTTAGTATTGCAAAATCACAACTATGAAAAAAATTTACTTTTTAATTATAGCTTTTCTTACTTTCAGCGGGGAAAATATTGCTCAAAGCAATGGTGTTACAAGCTATTCTTGTACCATCCCGCCTTCCAGTTCGTCCAGTTTTTATCTTAGGAGTGCTTTTGCAATCGATAATTTGGGTAACAAATGGATTGGATTAAATTCCGGAGCCCTTACTTCTTTTCAACTTTTAAGATACAGCGGCACAACCTGGGATAGTTTTCCTCATATACCGAGCAGAAAAGTAAATGCTTTAGCTGTTGATGCAAGTAATAATTTATGGATTGCTTCAAACGGCGGTTTAATTATGTTTAACGGCTCTGTTTACACATATTATAATAAAACAAGTTCAGGTATTTTATCAGATACAATTTACTCTCTTGTATGCGGAGGCGGAAATGTATATGTAGGAACAAATCATGGACTTTCCGTTTTTAACGGAAGTACTTTTACAAATTACAGTCATGCTACAAGTAGTTTATCATACGATAGTATTTATTCTATTGCATACGAAAGTTCAAGCGCTATTTGGTTAGGAAACACGAGCGGATTAGAAAAATTTAACGGCAGCGCATTTAATTATTATGGATTAGGAAGTGTTGGAAACGATAAAGTAAATTGCATTTACATTGATCAAACAAACAACAAATGGCTTGGCACTAATGCGAATGGTGTTGTAAAATTTGACAATACAAATTTCAATACAATGCAACAATTATACAGCCCACTTACAATTGTTGGAGGAGTTTGGCCTTCAAAAGTATTCAGTATTTGCAAAGGTCCTTCTGGTGGCGTTTCATTTGATTTATGGAGTGATTTTATAGGCAATAGCGCCAAAGGGTTAGTCGAATTAAAAGGCGGTCAAATTAATTTTTTTACAGGTGTTGGCTATTACAGTGTATGGCCCCCTCCCCACAGCATTTTTCAATATGATGCAAGTACCAATAAAGTATTTTTTGTTAATGGCAATGGAAGCCTTACTCCATTTTTATTTTCATTCGATACAACGCTATACATTAGTCAATATCCCATTTTACATGGCAATTCCAATTATTTAGATGTAAATAATGTTACTGCTTTGATAACCGCTAATGATGATATGGGTACCGATGGCGCAAATTCCAGATATTACTCACCCAATACAACTACTTTAAGCCCTCTATTTGCTTCTTCTTTATGGATTGGCGGATATCACAATGGTGGTTTAAGAATAGCCGCTATGACGTACCGACAAAACGGAATGGATTTTTGGCCAGGGCCGCTTGATACAATTAATGATACTATTGACGTAGTTACCGAAAATGCATTTAACAGAGTTTGGAAAATAAACCGTTTTGATGTTGCCAATTTCGTTTACAACTGGAGTGCAGGTAATGTACAGAGTGGAACATTTGTCCCTCCTGCAGATTTTTTAAACTGGCCCGGAAACGGAACAGGAAATTACTCACACAATCTCGCACCTTATGTTGATTTAAACGGAAATGGAATTTACGACCCGATTCATGATGGAGATTATCCATTAATAAAAGGAGACCAAATGATTTGGCGAATATTTAATGATAAAGCAAACAAACATACCGAAACAGGCGGAACTGCTATGGGAATTGAAGTACAGGCAAGTGCTTATGCATTTATTTGCCCAAACATTGCTGACAGCAACCGTGTTTTAAATTATACTACATTTTACAATTATAAAATAATCAATCGCTCACAGGATAAAATTGATTCTTGCATCATTGCTAATTGGGTGGATACAGATTTAGGCTATTATGATGATTATATTGGTTGCGATGTAATGAATAACTATGGCTTTACCTATAACGGTGATAATTACGACGATTATAATTATTTATTTAATCTACCAGTTTTTGCTTGTAATGTTTTAAGTGGGCCGCAGGCGGATGTGGGAGACGGAAGAGATAATAACAACAACGGTATTATTGATGAAGCAAATGAAAAATGTTTAATGAATCGGTTTTCTTATTACGACAATTCCCAAGACGCACAAACGGGAAATCCAAATTGGCCGGTTCAATATTATAATTTCATGAATTCTCATTGGAAAAATGGCACACCTATAACCTACGGTGGACATGGCACCATTGCCACTAATCCTAGTTGCAAACATATATTTCCGGGCATGTCAGATCCTTACGGAATTTCATTGGGTGGTTCTATAGCAAATCCCGTTGCACCCCCGGCAACTAATTGGACGCAATATACTTCAGGTGTGGTGAAAAACGATATGCGTTTTATAACAGGCAGCGGCCCTTTTACTATGCAAGCAGGCGGCACTTATGAAGTTGATTATGCTTTTGTGTTTTCTCAGGATTCTGCAAACTGTTACGGAGGTAGTGATACTTGCGTTTTAGCAAGAGCAAAACAAGATAATATCCGCGTAAAACATTGGTTCGATGCAAATAGTTTTCCATCTTGTTTAAGCCTCGTAGGTGTCGGCATTGAACAAAATTCTATACAACAATTAGAAGTAAAAATTTATCCAAATCCCGCAAATAATTATTTGTACATAGAATTTAAAGACGCAAAAGAAAACCTGTCTGCCGGCAAGGCAGGAACTACAGTCGAAATTTTTGATATGCTTGGCAACATTGTAAAAGGCGGCGTGTTTAACGATGCTTCAAAATATATTACCATTCCTGTAGAAAATTTAAGCAGAGGAATTTACAACATCAAAATCAAAACCGGAAATACTTTTGCGGTGAAGAAGTTTGTGAAGGAGTAAGATGCTGTATTCTTTCCCCTCCTTTTTTCAAGGAGGGGTGTCCGCAGGACGGGGTGGTCATATTTTATTTACCACCTGCAAGCACCATCCCTTAATCCACTCCTCGGAAAGAAGGAGAAAGTAAATCTTCCAAATTAAAATCTCCTCGCCGTCTCTCGCTCTATGTCTTTTTTCTTAATGTCTTCCCGCTTATCAAAACTCTTTTTGCCTTTGGCAACAGCTATTTCAAGCTTGGCATATTTATTTTTACTGATAAACATTTTTATCGGGACAATAGTAAGTCCCTGATCTTTTAATTTACGGTCTATTTTTTGCAACTCACTTTTATTTAATAAAAGTTTTCTTTCGCGCAGCGGTATATGATTATTATAAGAACCTTTTTCATACTCGGTAATGTGCATATTGGTAATAAACAACTCCCCTTTTCGCATATAACAGTAGCTGTCTGCCAAAGAAACTTTGCCCTCCCGCACCGATTTTATTTCTGTTCCTGTAAGCACCATGCCCGCCACAAATTTTTCTAGAAAAGCGTAGTCGAACGAGGCGCGTCGGTTGAGAATATTGATATTATCGGCACTTTGGCTCATGCTGCAAAAGTACGTATTAAACCGTATATTTGCTTCCTGTATGCCAAGCCTGAAACCAGCTACTGAAAATGATTTTGCAACTATCGAAAAACTGGCCCGAGTTATCTGGGATGGGCACTATACGCCTATAATTGGCGAAGAACAGGTTAATTACATGCTTAAAAAAATGTATTCGCCTGAAGCTATTTTAGAACAAACAGCAAAAGGGCAAAAATTTTACCTGGTTGTAAACCCTGAAACTAATTCAGGGCAGGCTGAAAATAAAGAAACCGGTTTTATTTCTATAAGTAGTACCGACAATAAAAATTATTTCCTCCATAAATTTTACATTTTACAGGAAAAACAAAACGCAGGGTTAGGCACTAAAATTTTTAAACAAGTATTTAACGATTTATATAAACCGGAGAGTATACAGCTTACCGTAAACCGGCAGAATTACAAATCGGTGAATTTTTATTTTAAATTAGGTTTTAAAATTGAGAAGGTAGCAGATTTTGATATTGGCAACGGCTATTTTATGAATGATTTTGTAATGTTTTGGCAAAAAAAATAATATGAGCGTAGTAATTAAAGCAGAACATGTAGGCAAAAAATATGTTATCAAACATGAGCAAGCCGACCGTTACAAAACATTTGGTGGCACGCTCAGTAATTTGGCAAAAAAGATTTCACATCCTACTCAGCTAATGCAATCAGCTTCCAGCGAAGACTTTTGGGCTTTAAGCGATGTAAATTTTGAAATAAAACAAGGCGAACGTGTAGGTATAATAGGGCGTAACGGGGCAGGTAAATCAACTTTACTTAAAGTTCTTTCCCGTATTGTAACACCAACAACCGGAAGAATAGAAATTACAGGTCGCGTAGCCAGTTTATTAGAAGTTGGAACAGGATTTCACCCCGAATTATCGGGAAGAGAAAATATTTTTCTGAATGGTTCTATCTTAGGAATGAGCAAAACAGAAATTCAAAAAAAGTTTGATGAAATTGTTGCTTTTGCCGAAGTAGAAAAATTTTTAGATACTCCCGTTAAACGTTACAGCAGCGGAATGTATGTGCGCTTGGCTTTTGCTGTTGCCGCACATTTAGAGCCCGAAATTTTAATTTTAGATGAAGTGCTGGCGGTTGGTGATTCTACTTTTCAGAAAAAATGCCTCGGCAAAATGGAAGAAGTATCCGGAGAAGGAAAGACCGTATTGTTTGTAAGTCATAGCATGGAAACAGTTATGCGCTTATGCAACAAGTGTATTTTTCTCAAAGAAGGAATGCTGAAGAATATTGGCAATACAAAAGAGGTTATCACCCAATATATTCGTTCAGATTTTGGTACCACAGCTCAAAGAAGTTGGAAAGATCAACGGCAGCTTCCCGGGAATGACATAACAAAATTGCTTGAAGTAAAAGTTCACGACGAAAATTTTGAAGTAAAAGAAAATTACGATATTACCCGCCCTATTGGTATAAGTATGGAATACGAAGTTTTTCAGGATGGCGCAATTTTTACGCACAGCTATAATTTCTACAATGATGAAGGCGTAAATATGTTTAACACACACGATACGGTTTCAGAATTAAGAAAAATACCTCGCAAAAAAGGCACTTATACCACCACCATGTGGATACCCGGAAATCTGCTTGCAGAAGGCTCTGTTATTGTTGGCGTTGCAGCAATTAATATAGACCCTTTTGCTATTTATTTTCACGAAAAAGATGCTGTAAGTTTTACAGTAATCGATTCTTCACGCGGTGATAGTGCACGCGGCGATTATACACTCGGCTTTCCGGGCGTAGTTCGCCCTTTATGTCAATGGCAAACAAAATTAATTAAGTAATTTCATTATGATAAAAACCGTTTTAAAAAAATTACTTCCAAAAAAAATACTTGTTGCGTATCGCAATAGAAATATTGATTTAGATGATTATTATCTCCTTCCTAAGGATAAACTTACCTATGCCAACGATCTTCTTTATACGTATCACAATACAGATTTTATACACGAAAAGAAATTTGCTGAATCGTATGCGCTTTGCAAACAACTGGGTGGAAAGCTCCTTGAAAATTATGATATACAATGGAGAGTTCATGTATTATGCTGGGCCGCACAACACGCCGCAAAATTAGAAGGTGATTTTGTTGATTGTGGAGTTTATACCGGTTTTTGTGCGAGGGCAATTGTAAACTACGTAGATTTTAAATCATTAAATAAAAAATATTATTTGATGGATACCTTTCAGGGTTTAGACGAGCGCTATAGTAACGAATACGAATTACAACGAAATAAAAAATTAGGTTATTCCAGTACAGTAAATTTATACGAGCAAGTAAAAAACACTTTTAAAGATTTTAACGTAGAAATTATAAAAGGCCCGATACCCGAAACGTTAAAACTGGCAACACCCAAAAAAGTTTCTTTTCTATCAATAGACATGAATACTGCCGCACCCGAAGTTGCCGCAATGGATTATTTTTGGGATAAAATGGTAAGCGGCGCAATGATTGTTTTAGACGACTATGGATACCCCGGTTCAATAAATCAAAAAATAGCGCATGATGCATGGGCTAAAAGTAAAAACGTAGAAATACTTTCCATACCTACTTGTCAGGGATTAATTATAAAGCCTTAATACATGCAGCCTAAAGTTTCAATATGTTTGCCTGCATATAAACAAACTGAGTTCTTAAAAAAGACTTTAGACTCCATCGTATTTCAAACATTTACTGACTATGAATTAATTATTGCTGATGATACTCCGGGCGATTCTGTTGAGAAACTTGTAGATGAATATAAAAATAAATTTGGAACAAAACTTCAATACTACAAAAACACTCCGGCCTTAGGCTCTCCACAAAATTGGAACGAAGTTATGCGCAAAGCTTCAGGAGAATATATAAAAATAATGCATCACGATGATTGGTTTACTTATCCGGACAGTCTTGCTTATTTTGTTAATGAAATGGAAAAAAATCCAACCGTTCACTTTGGTTTTAGTGCATCAACCGGATATAATGCTTCAAAAAATAATTCTACAAATAATTTTCCTTCAGCTGATTTTTTAATCGAACTAAAAAAGAACCCTTCCATATTATTTTTCACTAATTTAATTGGAGCACCCAGTGTAACTATTTTTCGTAACCCGCCACTGAATAAATTTGACAGGAAACTAAAATGGCTCGTTGATGTAGATTTTTACATGAGAGAACTCGAAAAAACGAAGAGCTTTGTTTATATAGAAAAAAATCTGGTGACAAGTGTGAGCGGCGTTAGCCACAGTATTACGAATGAATGTCTTAACAAGGAAGTGCAGGTGTTTGAATATGTTTATCTTTATACTAAATTGAAACGAAATGACAACGATGATAAAAAATATATTGACTTTTTTTTATCACTCTTTGTAACTTACAATATTGATCTTATTCAATTAGAAAAATTAACCGGCCTCACAGAATTTGACAAGAATATAAAAAAAGCATTATCGTTAAAAAAATCCGAAGGGATTAAGAAAGTCTACCGGGTTGTTAAACAAGTACTAAAATCATTTATCAAATGAAATTACATTTAGGCTGCGGACAAAGATATTTTGAAGGATATGTAAATATTGATTACCCCCCATCAGAGCATACAGTTATGCAGGAACTTATTGCTGACAGGCACGCAAATATTCTTGAACTATTTTTCGAACCATCCAGTATTGATGAAGTGCGACTCCATCATGTATTTGAACATTTCTCAAGGCCGCAAGCTTGTGCAATGCTTAGCAACTGGCATACTTGGTTAAAAACAGGTGGTACACTTCATATTGAAGTACCCGACTTTGAACGCACAGCTAAAGCTGCATTAAAAAGGTTTGGAAATTCAAAATTAAAATATGTTGCGCTTAGACATTTGTTTGGATCTCATGAAGCACATTGGGCAGTTCATTACGAAGGGTATTCATTTAAAGTACTCGGACAGTTACTGGAACTATTTGGCTTTACAGTAAAAGAAAAAATAAGAAATCAGCATAAAGGAACTTATAATATTGAAATGATTGCCGTGAAATCAGGCATTACTCTTTCCTCTTCCGAACTTGAACAACGTGCGAGAAAATGGTTATCTAATTTTTTAGTAGACGAGTCTGAAACTAATTTACTGGAAGCCTGGATAGAGATGTACCGTAAATTAATTAATCTACCAAAGCAAACTAACTAAACAGGTTGATGGTGATTAAAGAACAGCCCCTTGTCAGTATATTACTTCCGGTGTATAATGGAGAATTATTTATCCGCGAATCGATAGAAAGTATTCTTCAACAAACTTATACTAACTGGGAGTTACTTGTAGTTGATGACGGATCAAAAGATAATTCCTCAACTGTTATTGAATCTTTTAAAGATGCTCGCATTCGTTTTATAAGAAAAAATAATACGGGTTTGGGCGACAGTCTTAATCAAATGCTTTCTTTTGCAAAAGGAGAATTATTAGCCAGACAAGATCAGGATGATATATCACTTCCGCTTCGTTTAGAAAAACAAGTGGAATTCATGCTCAAAAACCCGGATGTTGGTTTAGTTGGAACTTGGTCTAAAATAATAAATTCAAGTGGTAAAGAAACAGGTCGCTTTCACAAACATCCTACCGGAAATATAGAATTAAAGATGGATCTTTTTTTTGACAATCCCTTTGTACATAGTTCTGTAATGCTCAGAAAAATTGTTTTAACTGATTGCGGGTTATACAATGCAGAACTTTCTTCGTTGGCGCAGGATTTTGAGTTTTGGTTCAGAATATCCGGAAAATATAAAGTAGCAAACATTCCGGAAGTTTTACATGAATATCTTGAAATAGAAACCAGCATTTCACGAACTATTGATGATTTTAGCGCAAAAGTAGCGGAACAGTGTTCAAAAAATATTTGTTCAGCATTGCCCAATGAAAATCAGGATATCATATATAACTTTGCACATTTTTATCATGGCTCCGGAAAAACAACCGGGCAAGTAAATGCTGCCTTGTTTAAACAATTTAAAAATATCATTTTTTCATTAGAGAAAGTGGTAACAAATGGTTTCATTGGAACTTATTCTTTGAAGCATATTCAGCTATTAAAAAGAAAATATTACAATCATTTTATTTATTCAAAACATTCCTCATTACCTGTTAAATATTTTTATAAAATTAAGCGTAGAATATTATTGTTTTAAATAAATTTTCAGGAATAAAGAACAAAAATTTAAATTTGAATACATGTTAAAGAGCTTTTTAAAAAAAATTAATTACAAAGACCCTACTGTAAACCTCCATTCATCTGAGTTTGAAGTTAACAAATGGATTATCTCAGAATATGTAGCTAACCGTTTAATGCCGGTTGCCGGTGTTCATCCTTTCCCACTTGATGAATTAATGTTAATGGCTTCTACCGTATGCAGATTTAAACCTGAACTTATTTTCGAATGGGGAACAAATATTGGCAAATCAGCTCGCATTTTTTATGAGATTACTCATACTTTTAAAATTGATTGCGAGATTCATTCTATTGATTTACCAGATGATGTTTTTCATAACGAACATCCTCAAAAAAACAGAGGCAAAATGGTAAAAGGAATTGATGCCGTAAAACTTCATCAGGCCGACGGCTTAACTAAATCTTTAGAAATTTATCGCGAAAAAAATCCAAAAGGAAATATTTTATTTTTTGTTGACGGAGACCACAGTTACGAATCAGTAAAAAAAGAATTAGAAGGAATTTTAAAAAACATTCCTCAGGCAGTCGTTTTGCTGCATGATACATTTTACCAATCAGAAAATTCCGGTTATAATGTTGGTCCCAGAAAAGCTATTGATGAAACTATAAATGAAGAAAACTATAAAATAATTTCAACTAATTGTGGTTTGCCCGGCATGACGCTTTTATATAAAAAATAATAAATGGTCCTTACAAAATTAATAGGAGGCTTAGGAAATCAGCTATTTCAATATGCTGCAGGTCGTAATCTTTCTGTTAAATTACAAAGTGAGCTGAAAATTGATCATTCTTTTTTAGAGTCTGAAACAAAAGGCGAGTACACCAAACGACATTACGAACTGGGAATGTTTAATTGCATTCAAACACGCGCAAGTGAAGAAGAAATAAAAGCAATTTCTCACTTACAAAAAACCGACCTTTTATCAAAGCTAAAAAATATTTTTTTACCTAACGGAACAACTATTTTTACTGAAAAGGAATTTACTTATACTAGTCAAATTGAAAAATTATCAGGAGATATTTATTTGAACGGTTATTGGCAAAGCGAAAAGTATTTTGCAGTTATCCGAGAAATTCTTTTAAAAGAATTTTCTTTAAAACAACCTTTATGTAAAGAAGGCGAAATTTTCAAAAATAAAATTTTATCTGACAATCAATCTGTTTCCATTCATTTTCGCAGGGGTGATTATGTTCATTTAACCTCTGCGGGTGCATTTCACGGAACGACAGAATTAGACTATTATCATTCAGCCATAGCTATCCTGAAAACTAAAATTACTACTTCTTCTTTTTACATTTTTTCTGATGATATTAAATGGGTGAAAGAAAATTTTAAAATTGATAAAGCAACTTATGTTGAAGGATTAAAGAGTCATGAAGATTTAGAGCTAATGAAAAACTGCAAGCACAACATTACGGCTAACAGTAGTTTTAGCTGGTGGGCGGCCTGGTTAAATACAAATTCAGAAAAAATAATTATTGCCCCAAAGCAATGGTTTAAAGACAAAAACATTAATACAAACGATTTAATTCCTTCAAACTGGCTAAGAATTTAAACATATTGCATCTTGTTCAGGAATATGCTCCCGCTATTGGAGGCATGTCGGAAGTTGTCAAACAACTTTCAGAAAGACTTGTGTCAATGGGTCATTCAGTTACAGTTGCCACCGGAATACATTCGGACAGAAAAAGTGAAATTATAAACGGAGTTAAAATAGTTTCCTTTTCCATAACCGGAAACTATGTAATGGGATATAAAGGAAACACTAAAGCATACGAAGATTTTTTATTAAGCAGTAACTTTGATGTAGTAACTTTATTTGCAGCACAACAATGGGCTACTGATATTGCATTGCCCATTCTGAATGAAATAAAAGGCAAAAAAGTTTTCGTTCCTACAGGCTTCTCTTATTTATATAACCCAATCTATACTTCCTATTACGAAAAAATGAAAGTCTGGATGCCGCAATTTGATGCAAACGTATTTTTATCCAACGGTTATCGAGATATAAATTTTGCTAAACAAAGCGGTGTTACTAAAAACTTTTTAATTCCTAACGGAGCAGCAGAAGAGGAATTTGACAAGCCTATAGAAATTGATATTCGAAAAAAATTAAACATCCCTGAAGATTCCTTTTTAATTCTTCACGTAGGCAGTTTTACCGGGGCAAAAGGTCAGCCTGAAGCCGTTAAAATATTTTTAAAGGCAACTATTCCTAATGCTGTTTTGTTGCTGGCAGGTCATAAAAATAATTTACTCAAAAAACTCTTCACCTCACATTATCGTTTTATTTTTCTAAATCTGAAGAAAATTTTCAAAAGAAAAAAAATTCTAATTACCGAGTTAACCCGACAAGAAACAATTGATGCTTACAAAACAGCTAATCTCTTTTTATTTCCAAGCAACATAGAATGTTCGCCTATAGTTTTGTTTGAATGCATGGCGGCTAAACTATCTTTTGTTTCTTCCGATGTAGGTAATGCCAGGGAAATTGCCGAATGGGGAGGAAACGGATTTATTCTGCCAACCGAAAAAGATCAACTAGAATGGGGGGAAATAAAAATTAAAGAAAGCGCTAGGATGCTCAAAAAAATTATCTCAGATAAAAAAAAATTACAGCAAATGGGAGAAAAGGGACACATAGCTTGGAAAAATAATTACACTTGGCAAAAAATAGCCAATCTATACGAAAAACTATATCTTACAATATCCCAAACTAATTAATGCTAACCGAGATAAATAAAAAACCAATTATTTCAGTTATACTACCGGTATATAATGCCGGTGATTATCTTATCCTTTCTATAGAAAGTATTTTAAAACAAACATTTACTGATTTTGAGTTAATTATTATTAACGATGGCTCTACAGATAATTCGCTTTCCATTATTTCTTCCTTTGCAGACAAAAGAATTAAAATAATAAATAACAAAAAAAACCTTGGGCTCATTGACACACTTAATATTGGAATTGATTCTGCCGGTGGTAAATACATAGCCCGCATGGACCAGGATGATATTAGTCTATCTAAAAGATTTGAAAAGCAAGTAAATTATTTAGAAAACAACACAACTGTCAGTGTAGTAGCCACACGCATCTCGTTCATAAATTCAGAGGGAGAAATTACAGGTAAATGGGGTGATGATACAAAATATGCAGAAGAAAAATCCATTCGCTATGCGATGGCCTTTTCAAATTGCATTGCACACCCTTCAGTAATGATACGCAGCGAGGTTTATAAAAAATATAAATATAAAACTTATCAAAAAAGTGCCGAGGACTGGGATCTATGGTTACGGATTTTTGCAGATGGCAAGAAAATACATAAGCTTGATGAAGAATTGCTTAATTACAGAATACATCCACAAAGTATAATGAGTGGAGAGAAAAAAAATACAACACTTCAGCAAAGATTAATTAAAACGAAATGCGTATTTTTAATCCACCAACTACCAAAACTAAATTCTTATTTCATTTTAGTGTTTTACTCGTTACTACGCAGTATTGCAAGCCATTTTAAATTTAATCTTGTTCCAAATTTTCTTCGTGCAATAAAACGCTTGCTTACATCCTCCCCAATTGCGGTAATGAATCAATACTTTAATCTTAAAAAAACCCTTGCCCATCATAAAACAAATTTCATTTTTTTATTTCCATACACTCATATAGGTGGGGCAGAACGCGTTCACGCCGACATTGTATCAGTTTTTAAATCAACTAATCCTCTTGTAATTTTTACCGGGTTTTCTAAAGACAAAAAGTTTTTATCAAAATTTTCTGAAAATGCCATCCTATTAAATATCCCGGATGCGCTTAATTATCCTTTTCTCCAAAAAAAGACAATGAAATTACTTGCAGGTTATATTAACAGTCAGGCAAACCCGCATATTATCGGTTCTAACTCAGGGTTTTTTTATGATTTAACATACTCCTTATCGTCCCAGGTAAACATAACTGATATACTACATGCTTTTAAATATCAACCCGAAGGAAATTTGGTTCACAAAAAATATTTAGCTATTAGTCAGAAATTTACCAATAGAATTTTCATTTCTTCCGCTTCACTGGCAGAGTTTAAAAAATTCTGTTTTCATCAAAATCTGACAAAAGAATATACACAAAAATTAAAATTAATTTATAATTGTACAACTATTCCTGTTTTAAAAGAAAAAGTTAAAGGCAAACCTTTGCAAATTTTATTTGTGGGAAGAGATAGTGAAGAAAAGAGATTAAATATTTTTATTGAGATAGCGAAAGAATTATACGCAAAACAATCCGGCAAATTCAATTTTACTGTAATTGGAGCAAAAGGAAATGAATCTTTCATAAATTATCTCGGAGAGATTAATGATGACCAAAAAATGAAACAACTATACGATGCTACTGATATTTTACTTCTCACTTCATCGCGTGAAGGATTTCCATTGGTAATTATGGAAGCAATGGCACATGGCGTAGTGCCACTATCTACTCCTGTGGGAGATATTCCGGCACATATAAAAGAAAATTCAGGTTTTATTACTTCAGGCATTGAAGAAAACTTGGTAATTAGTGAAATGATTGAAAAAATTGAGTGGCTGTATAAAAACAGAAATTCTTTAGCAAATTTTTCGGCGAATGCTTATACATACGCATCAACAAATTTCTCTAAAGAACGTTTTGCTTCTGAATACAAATCTTTATTAAATTTTTAGAATGAAGCATGCTTTCCTGATAACAGCTTATACCGATGCAAAACAATTAAAAGATTTGATTGAAAGTCTTAACAGTACTGATTCATTCTTTTATATACACCTCGATAAAAAATCTTCTATACAAGATGACGAAGAAATTACTTCTTTGCAAAAACTGAATAATGTTCACTTCATAAAAAATTCGATTCCTGTTTATTGGGGAGGTTATTCTCATTTACAAGTTTTTTTATTGTTGATGAATGAAGCCTCAAAAAATAAAGAAATTAATTATATACATACCCTAAGTGGTCAGTGCTACCCAATTGTTTCAAGAAATAAAATTCAAGAATTTTTTACGGAGAACAAAGGGAAAGAATTTATAATGTTTACCGATTTAAGTTCGCTGAATTGGTCTGGCGGAAGTTTTAATAGAATTCAATTATATCATTTAAACGATTGGTTTAATATTAGGGCTAAATTCTGGAAACGTATCAATTCAAGATTTTTGCAATTACAGCTCATTTTTGGGGTAAAAAGAAAACTTTCTGCTTCTTTCAAAAATTATTACGGAGGTGGCACCTGGTGGTCGTTGAGTATAGACGCAGTAAAATATATTCAAGGAGTGATAAATGATACTGAAGGGTTATTGAAAAAATTTAAACATACACATTGCAGTGAAGAAATTTTCTTTCAAACAATTTTGCTTAACTCTTCTTTTAAAGATAAAATTGTTTCCGACGATCTTCGTTATGTAGATTGGAACACCCGTGACGGGAACTGTCCGGCGATTTTAAATGAAACTGATTTTGAACAACTAAAAAACAGCGAAAAGTTGTTTGCAAGAAAATTTGCGAGCGGCATTTCAGATTCTTTAAAAAATAAACTTACCGGATGATTTCCTTTTCCTGAATAAATTTTTTGAAATTTTGTCCAAAAGTCTCCCAATTTAATTGTTCTTCAAAAAGTTTTCTACTGCTTTTACTCATTTTGTAATAGCGTTCATCATTAGAAAATAATTCAGTAATTTTCTTTGCATACTCCTTACCGGTTGCATGATTGGGCATCAAACAACCATTTACCCCTTCGCGCAAGGCACCGCCTACTCCACCCGTATCTGTGCCAAAGGAAGGAATACCATATGCAGAGGCTTCACAAAAAACCAAGCCATAGGCATCTATACGGGTAGGCAAAATAAATATATCGCTTTGCTGAAAAAGTTTTTCCAATTTTGCGGCTTGTTCAGGAATATTTTTATTAAGAAAAACATAATTGGTAATTTTTTCATTCAAAAATTGCTCAGGGATTTTGCAACCCACAATAGTAAGTGTAGCGTCCACCCCTATTTTTACTAATTCATGCAGACAATCAACAGCAATAGACCCACCTTTACCTTCCCAATCAACACCAATAAATAATAAATTACAAATCTTACTTTTTATTTTTGGTTTATTCTCGGGATAAACATCCATGTTTGCGCCAAAAGGAAGTACAAGTAATTTTTGCGGATTTATGCCATACGAATTAATAACTGAATTAACTGCCCATTGAGAGGGGTACAAAGACAAAGAACAATTTTGCAAAGCCCTTTTTTCCGTAGCCAAACTTTCCTTTTCAGAAGACTTCCAAAGATTTGTAAATATTTTATGATAATTGAGGGAAGCCGAAACCGTTCTGTCGCCAATAGAAATAATCGGAATATTCGTTTTCAAATACGCAACAGAAGCAATATTACCCGGACAAACAATTAAATCATACTTTTTATCAGCAAGTTTTTTTTGAAATAAATTAGAACAAGCTTTGGCATACATTGTGCTATGTCGATAGTCAAAGCGTTTGTTAAAAATTTTTATTGACAGAAAATTAAGTGCCTTACAAATAAAACTTATAAATACAGGTTCCGCAGGCCCAAGCGTATCAACATCGCCTATATGTTTACGTAAGGTTTGCAGCAAATAATAATTTGTTCCCGACCAGGAATGTTTGTCGTTGGGATTAACTAAAGTTATGTAAGCAATTTTTAATCTGTGCACTTTTACAAAAGTAAAAAAATAAACGTAAAACCTTTCATACTAATGACACTGTCACTTCGATCGAAGTCGAGAAGCGAGATAAACCCCTTAAAACAGAATTACAATTAAACAGCAGATTCCTCGCAAAGCTACGGGGCTCGGAATGACACGCTTTTTTCTATTGAGAGATTGCTTCGCTCTCGATCGCGGTTACAAGAATATTGCAGCAAGTTCTTTCGCCAGTTTCTTTATCTCCTCCTCGGTATTTGTGGCATGCAAACAAATACGTAAACGTTCGCTACCCTCTTTAACCGTAGGGCTTTTAATTGCACGTACATCAAAACCTTTCTTTATAAGTTTTTCTGAAGCTTTAATTGCATTTTCATTTCCCGGAACTAAAAAACAATGTATAGCGCTTTGACTTGCTATTTTACCTGAGAAAGAGGAAGTAAGTTTATTGAATAGTTTGATATTTTTTTCTAAAACGCTTTGACTCTTGTTCTTTTGCAATAAATTGTAAGCAGCTGCAACCGAAGCAATACTTGCCGGCGGTAAAGCTGTAGTATAAATAAAAGATCGGGCAAAGTTTATTAAGTAGTTCTGTAAATCTTTACTTCCAACAACTACTGCGCCGTGAGTACCTAAAGCTTTGCCAAAAGTATAAATGCGTGCAAAACAATCTTTTTCTATTCCTTCTTCGTTACAAAGTCCTCTGCCCTCTTTACCAAAAACTCCTGTAGCATGCGCTTCATCTACTATTAAAAATGCATTTTGTTTTTTGCAAAGCGCTGCAATTTTTTTTAATACAGCGCAATCTCCATCCATTGAGAAAACAGATTCGGTAACTACGTAAATTGTTTCTGCGTGATTATTTCTTTCCAACAATCGTTGAAGATGTTGCAAATCGTTATGCCTGAATTTAAAACTGTCGGCAAAACTCTGTCGCACGCCATCGATAATAGAAGAGTGGCAGAGTTCATCATATAAAACCAAATCTCTTTTTTGCGGTACAGATGAAAGCAAACCTGTATTGGCATCATAACCTGAGTTAAATAACAAAGCAGTTTCTGCGTGATGAAATTTTGCAATTTGTTTTTCTGTTTGTTCTGCCAATGAACTATTACCGGAAATTAATCTCGCTCCTGTAGAACCTTCTTGTTTTAACTTATATTGCTTAACAATATTCTCCTTTAATTTTTTTAATTCCGGATTTTTAGAAAAGCCCAGATAATCATTAGAACTGAAATCAATTAATTTACTATCAGGTAAAGAAAGTTTACGAAAATTAGTTGAGACTTTTCTTTTATCCAACAACGATAAAAGTTTGTGCGGAAATTTTTTACTTGTAACAGCCATAGAACGCAGATGACGCTGATTTATATGATTAAAAATGATTTTTTTATTTTTTGTGCGTTATTTGTGTTCCATTAAAATCCAAGTAATACAAATTCTTATCTGTGTTCATCATACTAATCAGCGCCATCTGCGTTCCCTGTATTTAAGGGAAGATTATGCCACCGTTTGTTTCTTATCCGCAAAAGCGGGTTTAGGAGTTAAACCTAAAAGTTTAAACATTTCCATATCTTCATTCTGACAAGGGTTTGGAGTGGTAAGTAATTTATCGCCTGCAAAAATAGAATTTGCTCCTGCCATAAAACACAATGCCTGTCCTTCTAAACTCATACTTAATCTTCCTGCAGAAAGTCGGACTGAAGTATGCGGCATTACAATTCTTGTTGTGGCAACCATACGCACCATATCCCAAACAGGAACGGGTTGTTTGTTTTCTAATGGAGTTCCTTCTACGGCAACAAGCGCATTAATTGGAACTGATTCGGGTTGTGGAGTTAAGTTTGTAAGTGTAAACAACATTCCAATTCTATCATCAATACTTTCTCCCATACCAATAATACCACCTGAGCAGACAGTCATACCTGCTTTGCGAACATTTTTAATTGTGTTTAATCTGTCTTCGTAAGTACGTGTTGTAATAATATCTCCGTAAAATTCTTCTGATGTATCTAAGTTGTGGTTGTAAGCGTACAAACCTGCATCGGCTAATTTTTGTGCTTGTTCTTCGGTTAACATGCCAAGTGTGCAACAAACTTCCATTTCTTTGGCATTGATAGTTTTTACCATCTCCAATACTTTATCAAAATCTTTGTTATCGCGCACTTCACGCCATGCGGCACCTAAGCACATACGTGATGCTCCTGCATTTTTTGCTTTTTCTGAAAGCTGATCAACCTCAGCAACGCTCATTAATTTATGCACTTTAACATCGGTATGGTAACGTGCTGCTTGCGGACAATAACTACAATCTTCTGCGCAACCACCGGTTTTGATTGACACAAGCGAACTTACTTGTACCTCGCCTGCTTTGTGATGTTTGCGATGCACATTAGCTGCTTGATAAACCAATTCTAATAATGGCTTGTTGTATATATCCAGAATTTCTTGTTTAGTTGGTTTTTGCATAGTGACAAATGTAATTAAAGGAAAACAATATCGCTAAGAAAAATAGTCAACAAATCATACCCTTTTTTTTCATTTATTTTGCTTATAAGGTAAAAATTACGTGGAAAAACGTATTCTGGAGATACTTGTGTAAATTGCACGTATGAAACGCGGCTTACCTGTTTTACTTCTTTTTGTTTGTTCTTTTGTTTTGGCGCAAAATAAAAAAACAGATTCTCTTTGGTCCGTTTACAACAGCAAAGCACAACCCGATACCAATAAACTTAAAGCGCTACACGCTATTGCCTGGAGTTTACGCAATAACAACCCCGATACCGCAATCATTTTGGCTGAACAGGAATTAAATCTTGCTAACTCAATCCCCAATGAGAACGGAAAGAAATGGGCTGCCAATGCTCTTTATACAATAAGCACATCGTTTTATAATAAAAGTAATTACCCAAAATCTTTAGCGTATAGTTTAAAAGCTTTGAAAATACATGAAGAGATTGGTAATAAAAATCGGATAGGGGCTTGTTACAATATTATTGGGCTTGTTTATTTTAATCAATCTAATTATACAAAAGCATTAGAATATTATTTTAAACAGGAAAAAATATTTGAAGAAACAAATAATAAACAAGGATTAGGAGCTTGTTACGGTAATATTGGAGTTATATACATGGCCAAGTCTAACTACTCAAAAGCATTAGAATATTATTTTAAATCTCTGAAACAATTTGAAGAAATTGAAGACAAAGACCAGACAGGAATTTGTTATGGTGTAATTGGTGATGTTTATAATTATCAATCTAATTATCCAAAAGCTTTAGCGTATTATTTTAAATCTTTGCAACTAAAAAAAGAAATTGACGATAAGCAAGGCATAGGAGTTTGTTATGGAAATATGAGTGAATTATACAACAAATTAGCAAATTACAAATTGTCTATACTTTACTGCGATTCTGAATTGATATTATGTAAAGAAACCGGGGATATTGACGGAGAGCGGCAGGCTTATAAAAATTTGGCTGATGTTTACGCCAAAATAAACAGGTATAGGGATGCCTATGAAAGTCACGTAAAATTTAAACAATTAACTGATAGTATTTTTAACAAAGAAAACAGCACACAGCTAGGCGATTTGAAAACAAAATTTGAAGTCGAAAAAAAAGAAGCTGAGTTAAAAGTAAAATCAGAAGCTGAACAAGAAAAATTGAAAGCTGTTTCGACGGAAGAAAAAAAACGACAACAGGTCATTATTTTTGCCGTTGCCGGAGTATTACTGATTGTTATTTCCTTCTCTTTATTTTTATTGAAGCGTTTTAGAATTACACAACGACAAAAAAATATTATTGAAAAACAAAAAGTGATGGTTGACATGGCTTATGAAAAACTACACGAAAAAAATAAAGAAGTAATGGATAGTATTAATTATGCCAGCCGAATTCAGAGAGCACTGATTACATCAGAAAAATACATTACTAATCAATTAAACAGGTTACTAAAATAAAAATAGAAAAATGATTTACAGCAACAGGCTTTAATTTGAGGTTTTTCATCATTAAACAGCCTATTTTGCTCATTTTTTCGGTATATTCTCTTTAAAAATTCTTTCAAGTATTTTAACAAAATACCTTATATTTGGCTCCTACCGAGAATCGGCATTCTTACTATGAGGAAATTTTTACTTGTTTTAGTTTTTCTTACCCTCTCTTTTAATGTAGCACTAAAGGCGCAGACAGATACACTCTTTTGGTTTGTAGCCCCTGAAGTATCACAAGGATTGGGAGACCGACCGATAATGCTTTACTTTAATACCTACGCACAAGCATCAACTGTTACCGTAACATTACCTGCCCACGGCACTATTGCCCCAATTATAAAAAACATAGCCGCAAACTCTTTAGATTCGGTTGATTTAACCTCCCTTATTGACAGTGTTGAAAATAGTCCGGCTAATACGGTAAACAACCAAGGTATTTTAATACAGGCCACCAAAAATATTTCCGGCTATTATATGGTAAAAAGCGGGGCGAACAAAGAAATTTTTACACTAAAAGGGCAAAAAGGCATCGGCAAAGAATTCTTCACGCCATTTCAGGAAATATGGGACATGGGAGTAACCGCACCTGTCTCTTTCTCGTCAATAGAAATTGTAGCTACACAAAATAATACAACTATTTTAATAACACCTCGTAAAGGTCATTTGCAAGGAACTAGTTTTGCAATTACTTTAAATAAAGGGCAAACTTATTCGGCACAAAACACCAGCGCTTTTAAAGATTCAAGTCTTGCCGGTTCCATAATTTCTTCTAATAATCCCATTGCGGTTACAGTTTATTCGGGTGCTGTTTCCAATGGAGGATGCAAAAGTACAATGGGCGATCAGCTCACAAACTCATCCTATATAGGCAGCAGTTATGTGGTTAATCAAGGTGGTGCAAACTCTGATGGTGGAGTATTTGTATTAGCAACACAAAACAACACAGCTATTACATTTAACGATGGCACAAATACCTATTCAAATACAATAAATTCTTCAGAGACAGATACATTTAGAATTACTCAACCTCTTACTTATATCAGTTCAACTAAACCTATTTATGTATGGCATGTTACAGGTTATGGCTGCATGCTAAGCGCGGCACAGGTTCCGGCTATTTATTGCTCGGGCACATATAGCGTTGCTTTTAATCGTGCAACCAACGATTCGTTTGCAGTTAATCTTTATACAAGAAACGGTTTTGAAAACAATTTTTTAGTGAATGGAACAGGTGGATTAATACCCGGCGCTGCTTTTAATCCGGTACCGGGCACCTCCGGAAATATTGTAAGTGCGCGCATTTATTTTACCCCTGCGCAAATTGCATCAGGTACGCAAAATATAATCAGTAATACAGGCGATATTTTTGGTTGCGCCATTCATAACGGTTCATCAACTTCGGGCGCAGGTTATGGTTATATTTCAGAATTTACTTCTCATCCTTTTATTGATGCAGGGCCTGCTACAGCTACTGTTTGCTCAAATTCAAACATTATTTTAAATGGGCTAATTGGAGGGGGAAATGTACAAGGGGTTTGGTCAACAAACGCTCTTACAACACCATCACCTTTTGTAAGCGGCACGGGCGCCCTAAGCAATAGTTTTCAGCCTCAGGCACTTGATACATTAATTAAACCGCTGTTGATTATTTTAACTTCAGTAGGGCCTTGTACCCAATTAAAAGATACGATTATTCTTACGGTAACTCCGCAACCAATGGTAAACGCAGGTGCCGACCAGATTATGTGTGCCAGTAATCCTACGGTTACATTGGCCGGTGATGTTACTTTGGGAGCTAACACAGGCATTTGGAGTTTAGGAACCGGAATTTTTACACCAAACAATACAATTTTAACTCCTGTGTATACTGCCAGTAACATTGATACGGCAGCCGGACAAGTAACTTTAGTTTTAACCTCAACTAATAATGGCGGTTGTCAGGCAGTAACAGATACAATGAAAATTACTATCACTAACGCTGCGGGAGTTAACGCAGGGCCAACAACCACATCAGTTTGTGCAAATAATGCGGCAGTTACTTTAACCGGTTCACTTAGCGGAAGCGGCACTTCTGCAAAATGGACAAGCTCCGGTACCGGGAATTTTACTCCAAGTAACTTGCAACTTAACGCAACTTATAATCCGAGTCCTTCTGACATTACATCAGGACAAGTAGCACTTAAATTAACTACTACCAATAACGGGCAATGCAAAGTAGTTGAAGACACTATACTTGTAACATTTACTACCCCCCCTCTTGTAAATGCCGGGGTAGATTGGGATGCTTGCGTTAATACACCGACAGTTACACTTAACGGAAATATAGGCGGCGCAACAACCACAGGAATTTGGAGCGGTGGTGCCGGAACTTTCGCACCTAACAACACCACATTAAATGCAACTTATAATCCAACACCTGCCGAAATTGCCAACGGACTTGTTTTATTAACGCTTACTTCAAGTAATAACGGAACATGTTTATCGGCCAATGATGCTGTACAAATAAATTTCATAGCAAAACCATTTGCTAATTTTTCTTTTATAAATACCTGTTTAAGCATTGGTTCTTCTTTTACCGATTTTTCTCTTCCCAGTTCCGGCTCTCTATCATCCTGGAGTTGGAACTTTGGTGATGCGGTTACATCAACAGCACAAAGCCCCGCTCATACCTATACAGTATCTTCTAACTATACTGTAACACTGATTGTAAAAAATTCTTTCAATTGTTATGATACAGTAAAAAAATCGCTTACAATTTACCCTTTGCCAAATGCAAATTTTGGAATTACCCGTAATTGCAGCGGAAGCGGATTGAATCTTTCTTTTCACGACAGCACTTCTATTACCCCGTCTGATACTATTTCATCATGGTCTTGGGATTTTGGCGGACTCGGCAACAGTACCCAACAAAATCCCACTAAAACCTATCCAAACGCACCAAGCAGTATTTTTTATAACGTAACATTAATCGTTATGTCAAACCATAATTGTAAAGATACCGCGCATCAATCATTTAATTTATCTCCGCTTGCACAGGCCGGTTTCTATTACAGTTTCAACCAGGGACAAAGCGTTGGTACAAGCGTAAATTTTGTTGACACCTCTAAAAATGCTGTAAGCTGGAATTATGATTTTGGCGACAATCCGCCCGGAACTTCAAACACACAAGACCCCATTTATCTTTATTATTCTAATGGAAATTATATTGTAACACAGGTTGTGCATGATGCTTATGGCTGTACTGATACTGCTAGAAAAGTGGTAAAAATAAATAACGTTACCAATGAAATTACACAACTAATACCTAATGCCATTTCACCAAATGGTGACGGAAAGAACGATATATGGCATCTTGATTTTATAAAATCTTTTTATCCAAATGCGCTCATTGAAATTTTTAACCGTTGGGGAGAAAAAGTTTTTAGTAATGTTGGGTATAGTACGCCATGGGACGGAACTTTTAACGGACACCCTTTACCCGTTGCAGCTTATTATTACATAGTTACACTAAACGATTCTAAATATCCAAACCCTTTTAAAGGTTCTGTTTTACTGATAAGATAATTACACATGAAAAAAATATTTACATACCTGTCTTTACTCGTGCTGTTTTGCACCGCGAAATTAGTTGCGCAGCAAATGCCCTTGTTTACAAACTATCTTTTTAATGCGTACGCTTTCAATCCGGCTGTTGCTGGATCTAAACCCTATATGCAAGCCAGTATGAACTACCGCAACCAATGGGTAGGGTTTGATGGAGCCCCAAAAACATATATGGCAAGTTTGTATGGTCCTTTTCGCGGGAGCAAAAAAGTAGCTATGGGAGGAATGTTAATGACAGATGCTACCGGATTATTGCAGCGCACCGCAGGTTACTTTACTTACGCGTATCACGTACAATTAAACGACAAATGGAAACTAGGCATGGGCTTATCGGCCGGTATGGTGCAATACAGAGTTCGTTTGTATGATGTAAAAGCTTATGATAAAGACGATGAAATTTTAACCGGAAATGTTTTATCAAAAATGGTGTTTGATTGCAATGCAGGAATTTATTTATATCGTTCTAATTTTTTCTTTGGCGTTTCGGGTTATCAGGTTGCAAACAACAAAATAGATTTTACTAATTCGCAAAGCCGCTTGGCTCCACATTTGTATATTATGACGGGGTATACCTTTAAAATAAATAAAAAATTCAGCGTGCAACCTTCCATGCTTATTAAGTATAACGCACCAACACCTGTTCAACCGGAATTTAGTGTAAGAGGAATTTACAAGAAACAATTGTGGATTGGATTATCTTATCGTATGAATGATGCCTATTCATTTATGTTAGGCGCAGTTTGCAAAGAAAGAATAAGTATTGCTTATGCCTACGATATGCCTTTTTCGGGAATTAGAAAATACACCAGCGGCTCGCATGAAATTATGCTTACTTACAGTTTCCTGAAAACAAAAAAACAGCAGGATTTAGATGAGGAAGAGTTCAATACTATTGACAACAGTTTTAAAAGTAATTTAAGAAACAAGAAAAAATCTTCTGAAGAAGAGGAAAAATAATTTTTTAAAGTAGGTTTTAATTAACCATCGTAAGATGAAAAGAATAAAAAAAATAACACTTATACTTACCCTCTTCCTGTTAAAGGCAAGTATATCTGTTGCACAAATTGATACTGCATTTTGGTTTGCCGCTCCATGGGTTACGCCAAACCATGATCAAAGCGGACCCATTTTTTTGAGATTAGCCTCCTTTAGTAATACTACTACCGTTCGTGTTTATCAACCGGCAGGTGCATACACTACCACTCTTACCATTGCACCCAATTCACTTTTCAATCTTGATCTTACTAACGATACCGGCATCATACAAAACAATCCTCCTGATACCAAATTGCCTTATGGATTAAAAATTTCTTCCGATTTTCCTATTACTGCTGTATATGAAGTTGTCACAAAAAATAATCTTAATCCGGAAACGTATTCTTTAAAAGGGCAAAATGGTTTGGGTCTTGAATTTATAACTCCGTTTCAAACACAATGGAATATTGGGTCTTTCATTCCACAATTACCTTATTCGCAAATTAATATTGTTGCTTCACAAGCTGCAACTACTGTTTGGATAACACCTCGTTGCAATGTAGTTGGGCATACAGCTAATATAACTTATTCGATTACGCTGAATCAGGGAGAATCATATACGGTGCAAAATCTTACTGAACTTGAAGCAACAAATGGAAATAACATGAGCGGTACTATTGTTGTTGCAGATAAACCCATATCTGTTACTGTATCGGATGATTCAGTTTTGGAACCGGGTAGTAATATGGGGCAAGGCGGCGGCTGTCGCGATCTTATGGGAGATCAAATAGTACCCACAGATGTAATCGGAACTGATTATATAGTAAATAAAGGACAAATGTTTGACGGAACAAATCCCGGTAATACGAATGACAGTTTATATGATGCACATGAAGGAGTTTTTATTGTAGCAACAAAAAACTTTACATCGATTACAATAAACGATGGAGGTGTTACTACTTATACGATGAACCAAGGTGACACTAAGTATTATAATATTAAACAACCTTTAACGTATGTTTCGGCAGATAAAGCTATTTATGTTTTACAAGCAAGCGGCTTTGGTTGCGAGTTGGGCGAAGCAATTCTTCCACCAATAAATTGTTCGGGCTCTAATCAGGTTAGTTTTACAAGAACAAACAAACAGAATTTTCTTTTAAATATTTTATGTAAAAGTGGTGCAGAGGGAGCCTTTACGCTAAACGGAAGCACTACTTTAGTACCTGCCGCTTCATTTACTGTTGTTCCCGGAACAGGAGGAGTTTGGGTGGGAGCTCAAATATCATTTGACACATTAGATATCCCTTCAGGTTCTGCAAACCTGCTTACAAACTCAATTGATAATTTCTCGATGGGTGTTATTAACGGAGGACCCGGAACAGGTTGTCTTTATCATTATATGTCGTCTTTCTTAAGAAGAGTTTATACTGACGCAGGCGGCGATTTAATTAGATGCACAGATAATTTAAATATAAATTTAACAGGAAGTATAACAGGAGGAACAACTGCCGGCATCTGGACAACATCAAACGGTACCGGAACTTTTACGACACCAACCTCACTCTCAACAGGCTATTTACTTAGTGGTTTAGACTCCACAAAATCTTCTTTAACTTTTGTATTAACCTCAACAGGCAATTGTACACCGGTATCAGATACTGTACTTCTTTTAATAAAACGATCGCCTGTTGTAAACGCAGGTCCGGATGTAACAATGTGTTCGAATAATGTGAGCCCGATTGTATTAAACGGTTATTTTAATTACGCTTCCGGCGCAATTTGGGCAGGGGGCAATGGTGGTGCCTATGGCAATTCTGCCTCTGCCAATACAACTTATACAGCTTCTCCGGCAGATATTGCAGCGGGACAAGTATTGGTAACTTTAACAACTACTGTAAGTGTATTTGGTTGCCCTAATGCGGTTGACAGCATGTATATTAATTTTACACCCGCACCTGTTGTTAATGCCGGCGCAAATATTAATGTTTGCGCCAATACACCAAAAATTAGTCTGCATGGAACTGTAAGCGGTGGTTCTTCAAGTGGTATGTGGACAACAACCGGTTCAGGAATATTTACGCCCAACATAACATCACTAAATCCTTTGTATCAATTTAGCGCAAGCGATTTAGCGCAAACCAACATCATCATAAAATTTACCTCAACAAACAATGGTTTTTGTTATGCCGTATCTGACAGTTTAACCGTTTTCATTAATGCCGCACCTGCGGTAAATGCCGGGATAAACGATACAATTTGTTCTAACATGGGCTTTGTAAACCTAAACGGAATAGTAACAGGCGGCGCATCTAACGGAGTTTGGTCAACACCGGCCGGCACCGGAGTTTTTGGTGACGTTACCAATTTAACTACTACATACACTTTCACTCCCGCCGATACTTCTGCCGGAATAGTACAGATTGTACTTACTTCCACAGGAGGAAATTGCCCTGCTGTACACGATACTGTTACTTATTACATTGTAAAAGCACCACTGGTTATGGCCGGCAACGACATGAATGTTTGTGATAACCTCCCTGTAATTTTAAACGGAATGGTAAGCGGTTTTACCGGAACAGGTAACTGGACATTCACCGGAACAGGGTCTTTCAACCCCGGCAGTAATACGCTTAATGCCATGTACACACCTTCGGCTTCGGATTTGACACAGGGCATCATTTTATTAATATTAACCTCAACCAATAATAAAGGTTGTAATCCAACAGAAGATACTTTGCAAGTTACCTTTATTCCATCGCCTGTTGCAGACTTTACAGCAAACAACAATTGCTTAAAAACAATTTCCATTTTTACTGATGCATCAAATATAAGTGCGGGAACTATAAGCGGTTATAACTGGAATTTTGGCGATGCTACAACTGCTGCTATTACTCCTAATGCAGTTCACTTTTATAGTTTGCCGGGCACTTATACTGTAACACATGTTGCCATTGGCTCAAACAATTGCAGAGATTCAATTAAATTACCTATTACTATTTACGGATTACCCAATGCAAACTTTAATGTAAATACACCTTGCTCGGGTAACATCACCACTTTCCTCGATACATCAACTGCTTTCCCGGCAACAATTACAAATTGGAACTGGGCTTTTGGCGATGGCGGAACAAGTACTGCAACAAATTCAATACACATTTATACAAATGCCGGAACGTATACAGCAACTTTAGTTGTAGAAACAAATTTAGGTTGCTACGATACAACTACTAAAACAGTTATTGTAAAACAATCGCCAACAGCTGCATTTAGCATGAGCGAAAATCAGGCTGTTGCACTTGATGTAATTCAATTTACCGATCACTCTACACCGCAAGCAACACTTGTTTCGTGGTTCTGGAATTTTGGCGATTCGGTTTTATCTAATCAGCAAAATCCAACACACAGTTATTTAAATCAGGGTGATGATTATATTGTATTAGTGGTGACAGATAATTTTGGTTGTAAAGACACAGCAAGCGTTGCTATTTCAATTGCATTATCGCCACAAGTTCCAACAGCTTTTACACCTAACGGCGATGGGCATAACGATTTACTTTATGTACGCGGAGGCCCGTTTGAAAAAATACATTTCAGGGTTTATAATAACTGGGGCGAATTAGTATTTGAATGTACAGACCAAAAAATTGGCTGGAACGGAACTGTAAGTGGTGTTGACCAACCATTAGGTGTGTATGTATGGGTGATGGATGTGGAGGCTTACAACAAAAAACAAATTCATAAATCGGGCGATGTAACTTTAATGAGGTAATTTAAGTATTGAGTATAGAGATTTTTAAAATGATGATAAAAAAATTAAAAATAATTATTGTAATTTTCTGTGCACTGTTTAATATAGTTAAAGCACAGGATTTTCATTTATCTATGTACGATGCAGGACCTTTATTTTTAAATCCTGCTATGACGGGTATGGTAGATGCTCCTTGGCGCGTACATGCGCAATACCGCAACCAATGGAAAGCCGTTGCATTTAAACCTTACAATACTGCTCTTATTAGTTTTGATGCACCTGTTGGCAAATGGGGCTTTGGCGGACAAATAACCGAAATGCGTTCGGGTATTGGTGGCTACAATGTTTTTCAGGCAGTAGGTTCGGCAGCTTACGCGGTTGATATTGATAAAAATCGCTTTCATCATTTAGCAATGGGCTTGCAAGCGGGCCTCACGCAAAAATCAGTTGAGTATAATATTTATTCCTTCGATAGTCAGTACACAACCAGCAACGGTGGTTACTTTGATAAGAGTTTGGCCAGCAACGAAAACTTAGTCAGTAAATCAATTTATCTTCCGCAGGTAAATGCCGGATTAATGTATTATTTCACTAAACAACAAAGCAAAGTAAATCCTTTTATGGGATACTCAGTTTTCAATTTATTGCAACCTAAAGAAACTTTCTATGGCTTTAATAATAGCTTACCTATGCGACATTATCTTAATACAGGTGTTCGTATAAACATTACAGAATTATTTTATGTTATTCCAAAAGCATTATTTATGATTCAACGAAATGCTTATGAGCAAACCTACGCAGTTGATTTGGGGTATTACTTGAAACACGATCAAATTTATTTATTGACAGGGGCAACTTATCGCAGTATGGATGCGGGTGTTATTTACATTGGCGCACGTAAAAATAATTACATCGCAAAAATTGGATATGATATTAATACATCATCGCTTAAAGATGCCTCGCATCAGCGCGGAGCATTTGAAATTTCTTTTACCTATATGCCAAGTAAGAAAAAGGCCGATGTAATAAGAAACTGTCCGAGATTGTAAGATTAAAATAGATATGAAGAAATTTCTACTAGCTGCTTGTTTTATTTTATCATCGTTGGGTGTATTTTCTCAATCAAAAAAACTTTGGCTTATTTATGCCGATGATGCATACAAACAAAAAGATTATGCTTCTGCTATCAGTTATTACAGCAGCGTATTAGACGACACTACCATACTTGCTATTTTTGTGTTGCCTTACGAAACTCAAATCGTGAATTTACCAATGAAAGATTTGAAAGATACTACAAGAAGCAAAAACGGAAAAATTACGAAAGTCAGTAAATTAGATTACATAGTGCATCAGTTAGGTCGCGCTTATCAACTCAATAAAGATTATAGCAATGCTGCTGTTTATTTAAAAAAGAGCATGAATAAATTGATTTATACCGATGACGAATATTATTACGCACTTGCTTTGATGCAGTTAAAGCAATACAAAGAGGCCATGAACGAGTTTGAAGCCTATTCAATTTCTTCTTACAAAACAGATTCACTTTTAAAACAAGCTCAACATCAAATGGCAAGTTGCTTTTTTGCGCAAGATTCAATTAACAACAGGCACAAACAAATTAGGGTGAAGATGATGGATACTTCCGTTATCAACAAAGGCTCTGCCAACTTTGCACCTATGTATTATGGAAGTCCTACTAAATTAATTTTCACATCGGCGCGCAAAGGCGGTGTAGTAAATGATCCTGCAAAACAAGATTCAAAATATTTATGCGATTTATGGTTTACCGAATTAAAAGACAGCGGCTGGATAAAACCACATAACTTCGGAAGACCCGTAAACACAGGTTTACATGAAGCTGCGGGAGTTGTTTCGGTTGATGAAATAATGTTTTTAACCCGTTGGAGCGATAACAATCGTGATGAGGCTTTTATTTACATGGCCAAAATGCAGGATGGAAAATTTTTTGAATGTTTAAAACTTGATAAAAATGTAAATGTGTCGAGTTACAAATCCATGCATCCTTATATTTCGTTTGATGGCTCTAAACTTTATTTTTCCTCTAATCGCCCGGGCGGTAAAGGCGGAATGGATATTTGGTATTGCGATATTGATGAGAATGGAAATACCAGCGTGCCACGAAATGTAGGCGCATCAGTTAATACCTCAGGCGATGAGGTATCTCCTTATTTTCATACGGTCTCTTCTACTCTTTTCTTTGCTTCAAACGGACATACCGGTTTGGGTGGTTTAGATATTTTTAAAAGCGCTTACAACGTAGATGACACAAGCTACAGCGCGCCTAAAAATTTGGGCTTGCCCATTAATTCGAGCAAAGATGATGCGTATTTGATTATGGAACGCACTCAATCGAAAGGTTATTTTGCCAGCGACAGAGAAGATTGCGAAGGCGGACATTGCTATGATATTTACGAATTTGATAACGAACCCATCGAGTTCGATGTAAGTGGTTTTGTTTTTGATGCAGCAACCAATTCGCCAATACAAAGTGCACTTGTAACTATTAAAGATGTGCATGGAGATATTGAACCTTTCTTTTTAATTACTGATGAAAAAGGATATTATTCTTCTGTATTAAGCCCAAGTATGGAATACTTCTTTAAAGCGCAGAAAAACAAGTATTTTGCCGATGCGGCCAGTATCATTACCAAAGGAAAAACAGAAACCACACATTTTACACAAGATTTCTTTTTAAACATGATTCCCGGAGGAGAAGTAGTAATTGAAGGTATAGAATACGATTTGAATAAAGCTACACTAAGACCCAAATCAATGGAAATTTTAGATAAAATAGTTGAGATGCTCAAACTTAACGAAAATATATCTATAGAGATAAACTCGCATACTGATTCTCGAGAAAACGCTCGTCTATCACAGGCCAGGGCTCAGAGTTGCATAGATTACCTGATAACTAAAGGCATTGATAAAAGCCGCCTTATACCAAACGGATATGGTAAAACCAAACCACTTGTTACTGATGCTGAAATTGATAAATTACCTACTAAAGAGGAAAAAGAGGCTGAACATCAAAAAAATCGTCGTACTGCCTTTAGAGTAATTGGCGAAGGTGATTTAAAGGGTAAAAACCGCCAAAAAAGCTGATTTTTAAGCTAAGTTTTACCAGTTATTCGAAAAAAACAGCCATTTACCAAGTCTAGAGCAAATATTTACATTTTTAATTGTGTATTATTTAATTTTTATCTAAAATTGTGCCTTAAGTTTTAAAAAATAAGCAATGAAAAAATTGATTTACACGGGAAAAATTTTAATAATCCTTTCTTTGGTGATTTTACAAAGCTGTAAAAAAGACAGCAAAGTAGATTTCCCTAAGCAAGCCTCATCAAATGGGACTTTCCCTGATTTTTCTTACAGAACGCCAACAATTTCAAACATTTCAGATGCAGATGGAATTTTACTTGCGGTTCAAGCACATAACTATCACATAGTAACTATTAGTCCGGTTGAACAGGATTATGAATATGGAATGGCACAGTTTACTAATTCTAACGGTAATTTTTCTTCCTTAACAGATGCTGATTCAGTTTGGGTAAATTCTACTAACTGCGATAAATCAACTAGCTTTTCATACCTTTCTTCTGCACTAACTTATTCATTAGGGTTTTCTGGAAATATTAGTTGGAAAGTTAAAGGTGCAGGCGCTGTTCCCGGTATGACTTTCTCTACCAGTGGAGGTAACCCAACTTATGGTTACAGTTTTGCTAAATGGGATGTAGCGTGGATTCCAATTTATCCAAGAACTTTAATTGCTCCAACTCCTGTGATTCTTCCTATTGCAACACATGCCGACACTTTAAGATGGTTACACGATATAGTACTATTCAAAAATGATTCTGTTACTCATCGTACAGATTCTATTTATAACTTAACTACTCAATATACTATTCCTATTAGAAATTACGTTGCTAATGCCGATACTGTTGTTATTGTAATGAATGATGGGCTTGGATTTAATTACGAGAGGAAAGTGCTTGCAACAGATTCTTTAGCCTATTTTTCACCTAATAGTTTTTCAGGATTTCCGGGCTTTAGTTTAAGCGCACTTACTATACAGGTTAATTTGCTAAAATACAATTCAACAATTATTGGAACAAAAAAGTATTACTTTATTAAAATGGGTAGTTATATAAAATACCTCAAAACAAGTTAAGGTTTCAAACCATAAAAAAGGAAAGCCTCCGATAAGCGGGGGCTTTTTATTTTTAGAAATTTGGCTTAAGCAGGTATTTAGAATAGAAATCAGTAATTACTTTTACGGCTTCATCAGCGGTATCAACAAGATGAAAATAATCTAAATCACTTTCATTTACATTGTGTTCTGCTACCATAACAGCTTTAATCCATTCTATTAAACCCTGCCAGTATTTTTTTCCAACTAAAACTATTGGGAACTCCCCTATTTTATGAGTTTGTACAAGGGTTAACGATTCAAACAATTCATCCATTGTTCCAAAACCTCCGGGCAAGGCAATAAATCCCTGAGAGTATTTCAAGAAAATAGTTTTACGCACAAAAAAGTAATGAAAGTTTATGCTCTTATCTAAATCAATAAACTCATTAGGCTTTTGCTCAAAGGGCAATTCAATATTTAATCCCACCGATTTACCATTGCCTTTCTTAGCACCTTTATTGGCAGCTTCCATAATACCGGGACCGCCACCTGTAATAACACCGTAACCTTCCAAAGTAAGCTTATAAGCAATTTCTTCCGCTAATTTATAATACGGATTCTCCGGTTTAGTTCGTGCACTCCCAAAAATAGAAACACAAGGCCCAATACGCGCCATACGCTCAAAGCCATCAACAAACTCGCTCATTATTCTAAAAATCTGCCAGCTGTCAGATGCTTTTATATCACTCCAGTCTTTCTGCTGAAATGCCTTTCTTATTTTTTCTTCGTTTTTTTCTGTCATTTTATTTGGATTCAGTTTTTTCGGTAGACTTTTTTTCATTGTCTATCCACATAAATATACGCGGGTTATTTTCAAAACGACTAACATCTTTATTCAGCAATAAAACACAAAAATCTATGATGGGTAAAATAAACAAACCTCCACCTAAAGTAAGAATATAAATTAAAGGTACGTAAGGTTTTGTTCCGAGATAAATGCGATGCAAACCTAAAAGGCCGCCCGGTATAGGGAAAGCAAGCAGCGTTGAAACAACTTTTTTTCTGTTAGTCTGTTTTTTAAAAAAACTAAACCATATTGGATTAGGCTTATGAAACGCATTGCTATTTAAAAAATTAATTTCAGAACAAGCGTTTAATTTCTCTTCGTTTAGAATCAAACTAATTTCTCCAATCGAAAAAAGTTTACACGAAAAAAATAAAAAACTTATAAAAATAAATTTTTGCATGCTGAGTAAAAATAAAAAGGATATGCTTTCGGCATACCCTTTTAACGTAATTTAATTAACAGTTATTATTGAATAGCCGATTTATAGTTTTTAGCTACCTCGTCCCAATTAACTACATTCCAAAATGCAGTAACGTAATCCGGACGGCGGTTCTGGTAATGCAGGTAATAGGCGTGTTCCCACACATCAAGACCTAAAATAGGTGTGCCCGGGCATTCAGAGATATCCATTAAAGGATTATCCTGATTGGGCGAAGAACATACACAAAGTGTTTTGTCTTTTTTAACACAAAGCCAAGCCCAACCGCTTCCAAAACGAGTAGTAGCCGCTGTTGCAATTTGTTTTTTCAACTCCTCTAAATTACCAAAGTGTTTATTGATGGCTTCTGCCAATTCTCCCGAGGGATTTCCTCCGCCGTTAGGTTTCATTATTTTCCAGAAAAGAGAGTGGTTGTAATGCCCACCACCGTTGTTGCGTACAGGTGTTGGATATTTAGAAATAGTTGCGCAGATTTCTTCAATACTTAATTTTTCTGCGGGAGTACCGGCAATAGCCGCATTTAAATTGGTTACATAAGCCTGATGGTGTTTGCCATGGTGTATTTCCATGGTGCGTGCATCAATATGTGGTTCAAGTGCGTTGTGCGCATAAGGAAGCGCGGGTAATTCAAAAGCCATGATTATTATTTTTTAAGTTAGACAATTCATTTTGAGAGGATGAAGTTACAAATTTTTGCAACTATTTGGTAACTTTTAATTTTTGTCCAACTTGAAGAGAAGCACCCTTTTTTAGTCCGTTCAGCTCCATTAAATCCTCCATAGAAATGCTGAAATCAAGCGCTATTTTATAGAATGTATCGCCTTTTCTAACTGTGTAAACTGAAGGCCTTAGTATTGGATGATTTTCTGCCAATTGCTTGTTCTCGCTTGTTTGTATATTGTTTTCGGCAGCCGGGTTTTCTGCGCTTTTTGTTTCCGTTAAATTAACAGGTGGCACAACTTTTTCAGCTTTATAAATAACCAAACGTCTGCCGGGCCTTAATCCTCTTTTACCAATAAGGTTCCAGGTTTTAATATCTGTTACAGACACACCATATTTGCGCGCAATAGAACTCAGGTGTTCACCTTGCTTAATTAGATGCGATATCTGAATTTCTTTTATGGAAGTTTGTGTAACTAACTTATGTTCTTCAGCTTGCTTACGTAACATAGCGTAAATCTCCTTTTCGTTAGTAACAAATTTACCAATGGTAGTTTTGGGAAGTGTTAAAATATTTCCGCCTGAAGGAATAATTTGCTTTTTATAAATGGGATTAAAATATTGTATTTCCTCCACACTAACATCTAATACCTGTGCCAACTGACCAAATGTAAGCGGCTCTTTTATGACCACCGTATCCAGTTCAAAATAATTTTTTTGTGGAATAGCAGGATAAATATTATGCTCAGCGTAATACATCATGGCATAATTTGCCCCAATAAATGCAGGCACATACCCTTGAGTTTCCAACGGTAAATAAGGTCTTATTTCCCAATATGTTTTTTTGCCTCCGCTACGACGTATAGCGCGGTTAATTGTTCCGGGACCGGCATTGTAAGCGGCCAACACCATTTGCCAATCATTAAACATGCTGTATAAAAATTGCATATACTCTGCGGCAGCCATAGTTGCTTTGTAAGGATCCGCTCGCTCATCAATATAAGAGTTGATGTTTAGGCTATACATTTTTGCTGTTGGATACATAAACTGCCAAAGCCCCACTGCACCCGCGCGTGAACGTGCCGTAGGATTTAAAGCCGACTCTATAACAGCTAAATGTTTTAATTCAAGAGGCATATTAAACTTATCTAAAATCTCTTCAAACATCGGGTAATACAACTGCGATAAACCAAGCAACTTTGATAATTGTCCTCTGCGGCGTATGGTATAAAGTTCTATATATGCTTTTACGGTACTGTTATATTGCAAATCAAAAGGAGAAACAGCATCTAATTTTGCCAAACGATTTTCATAAACAAACTCATCACACACCGGAATAGAATCGGCTGCATAATGAAATTTATTTTTTTGCGGAGATGGTTTCGAATAAAGTTTATCTAAAATTTTATTGGTAGCCAAACTATCCAACATAGCTGCAATAGGGTCGTCAACTGCCGCAATTTGTTGCGGAAATGCCGTCGTTGTAAACAACAAAAAAGTCAATATATATGTCAGTTGTTTCGCCATTACACTATGTATAACGTAAAATTTTTGGAAAAGTTACATCTACTCTACAATAATAAAAATATATATTGATATTCTATGGAAACCACGGTTTGTTTTTGCACTAAAGAGTGTTAAAAAAGACCAAGCGGTCTATTTTCAGGACTAATGGGGGGTTTTCTTAAGGAAATCCTTTATTAACAAATCGCATTTTTTTATAGATTTCCTCTGCCAATCGAGATAAATGCTTTGCTTTTCTTCAGTTGATAAATACGGGTTTTTTACTTCTTCTCTTATTTTATGGCTTAACTCGTGCATACACAAAGCGGCACATACACTAATATTGAAACTCTCGGTAAAACCGTACATAGGTATTTTTACAAATTCATCTGCGCTATCTAAAACATCCTGCGTTATTCCGTCTAATTCTGTACCAAATACAAGTGCAAATTTTTGTGTGACATTTAATTCATAAATAGTTTTATCATTTGTATGCGGTGTAGTAGCCACAATTTTAAAACCCTGTTTTTTCAATTCCAATAAAGTTTCTTTGGTGCTTTTACTTCGCTCTATACTCACCCACTGCGAAGCGCCCAAAGCTACTTCATCAGAAACTTTATATTTGTTTCTATTCTCAATAAAATGCACGTGTTGTATTCCGAAACAATCTGCGCTGCGCAAAACGGCACTGGCATTATGTGCCTGATACACATCTTCTAAAACAACGTGCATATGGCCGATGCGTTCATTCAATATTTCATCGAAACGTTTTTTACGCTCTTCCGTAACAAACTCATTTAAATACTCAATGAGAGATTGCTTTTGTGTTGGATTTAAATTTTCTAACACGAAAAAAAATTAAAAAGAAAGATAGGGCATTAAACCATGTAACCCGCCTTCTCTACCAAAACCACTTTCTTTGTAACCTCCAAACGGAGAAGTAGGATCAAATTTATTATAGGTATTTGCCCAAACCACACCGGCGCGCAGTTTCTGTGTGAGATTAAATATTTTTGAGCCTTTGTCTGTCCACACACCCGCACTTAAACCATACGGAATGTTATTTGCTTTTTCAATTACCTCTTCGATAGTGCGGAAAGTTTGTACAGCTAATACCGGACCAAAAATTTCTTCCTGCACAATTCTGTGCGATTGAGATGCGTGTAAAAATAAAGTAGGCTTACAGAAAAATCCTTTTTTGGGGATTGCTAAAGAAGTTTGGAATATCTCCGCTCCTTCTTCACTACCCAGTTTTATATAATGATTAATTTTATTTAATTGCTCTTTAGAATTGATTGCACCTATGTCGGTATTTTTATCCATTGGGTCGCCCACAATAAGCGTTTCCATTCTGTCTTTTAGTTTGCGAATTAACTCATCTGCAATTCCTTCTTGCACAAACAAACGAGAACCCGCACAACAAACATGTCCCTGGTTAAAAAATATTCCGTTTACAATTCCTTCAACCGCTTGATCAATTGCAGCGTCTTCAAAAACAATATTAGCTGCTTTACCTCCTAATTCAAGCGTGACTTTTTTATTTGTGCCGGCAATAGATTTCTGAATGAGTTTTCCTACATCTGTACTTCCGGTAAAGGCAACTTTATTTACATTGGGATGATTTACCATGGCAGCTCCGGTAGCTCCGTGACCGGTAATAATATTTACTACACCATCCGGCAAACCGCTTTCCTGAATTATCTCTGCTAATTTTAACGCTGTAAGAGAAGTTGTCTCAGCGGGTTTTAGCACAACAGTATTTCCTGTCGCTAAAGCCGGAGCAATTTTCCATGCAGCCATCAGTAAAGGGAAATTCCATGGAATAATTTGCGCGGCAACACCAATTGATTGTGGTTTTTTTCCCGGAAAAGCATATTCTAATTTATCGGCCCAACCTGCATTATAAAAAAAGTGATTAGCTGCTAATGGCACATCTATATCTCTGCTCTCACGAATAGCTTTGCCGCCATTCATTGTTTCTATAACAGCCAGTTCGCGTGAACGCTCTTGTATCATACGGGCAATGCGGAAAATATATTTTGCCCGCTCTTTAGCCGGCATTTTTTTCCAGGTTTTGTCGTATGCATTTCTGGCAGATTTAACAGCTAAATCAACATCCTTTTCATCCGCTTCTGCAACTTCTGCTAATTTCTCTTCGGTAGAAGGAGAAATAGTATCGAAATATTTTCCCTTAACAGGCTTTACAAATTTTCCTCCAATGAATAAATCGTATTTTTTATTCAGCTGAATATGTTTTTTGTCTTCAGGTGCCGGAGCATACGTCCAGTTACCCATTAAATCCAATTTATTTTCTTTTGTTTCTGACATAATTAAATATTTTTAGCCACAGATTTCGCGGATTACAAAGATTATTTTGTAAGTAAAACTCTTTTATATTTTAATGATTCCACTCCAAAATTTATTAAAAAACCAATTTCACATTTAGAAACGGCCAAATAATTAATTACTTGTTTAAAATGCTCTTCGATGTTTCCTTCTTGAGCCTTCAACTCTAATATTAATTGATTTTCAATTACAAAATCAGCATAATAGTAATGAGGTAATGTTATGCCTTTATAACAAATCTCATACTTTTTCTCTCTTTCAAAATTAATGTTTCTCTTTTTAAACTCAATTTCTAAAGCATCTTTATAAACCGCTTCTAAAAATCCATGTCCCAATTCATTATGCACATCAAAACAAGCTCCTATTACTTCATACGTTAATTTATTTAATGATGCTGTGCCATAATAATCTACAATTGGTTCCTTAACTTCAATCCATCCCTCATTTATATTATAATTCTTTATCATTTATCCGTGAAATCTGCGCAATCTGTGGCTAACCATTCTTGCTTCTAATCTATAGAAATATAATCTTTAGAATAATAAACTCCTTTTGCTTCTTTCTCTAATTGTAAAATAATATCATTGGCTAAACTGCTGGCACCAAAACGAAACCACTCGTTGGTCATCCATTTTGAACCCAATGTTTCACTCACCATTACTAAGTATTGCAAAGACCCTTTTGCCGTTGATATTCCACCTGCAGGTTTCATACCAATCATAATTCCTGTTTTATAATAATAATCTTTTATGGCTTGCAGCATGACCAATGTAACAGGCATAGTTGCGGCCGGCTGAATTTTTCCGGTTGATGTTTTTATAAAATCTGCTCCCGCATACATTGCAATATCACTGGCACGACGAATATTATCTAAAGTTGAAAGCTCACCCGTTTCCAAAATGACTTTCAATCTTGCTTTGCCACAAGCTTCTTTAATGGCAGCTATCTCATCAAAAACAAAATTGTAATTGCCTGATAAAAATTCTCCGCGCGAAATTACCATATCAATTTCATCAGCTCCTTCATTTACCGCAAATTTTGTATCCGCAAGTTTTACTTCTAAAGTAGAATTTCCACTCGGGAAAGCAGTAGCAACAGAGGCCACTTTTACATTACTTCCTTTTAAAGCCTCTTTTGCAGTTTTTACATGCGTTGGATATACACATACTGCCGCAACAGTTGGCAAACCCGGTAACGAATCACAGGGATGCATCGCTTTATAGCACATTTGCTCAACCTTTCCTATTGTATCTTTGCCTTCCAAGGTAGTTAAGTCAATCATATTCAAAGCCAATTTTAAGCCCTGAATTTTAGATTCTTTTTTTATACTTCGTGTATTGAAACGCGCCACACGCTCTTCAATACTCACCTGATCGATAGCGGGTGTATGTCTGAAATCGGGAATAGTTTTTGCCATTGTAATTTAAAACTCAAAAGTAAGAAATATTTACCGATTTACATCCGTATAATTGCTACTTTTATACGATTCTAAAATGGTTTTCTGTAAGACGTATAACGAAAAAAGACGTAAAAAACCCCAACGCAAGTTAGAGGGCGATTATACCTTTACATTTTACGAAAGTAAAGTAGCCGTCATCCCTTCCGAATGGGGAGCTGTACTTGAAAATAAAAATTTTTTCCTTAGTCTTGAATATCTCGATATTATTGAAAGACTACACACCGGCCCCATCGCTTCTCGCTATGTAATTGTCTACAAAAAAAAGATTCCGGTTTTTGCCGCCTATTTTCAAGTAGTAGATTTTACAGCCGATGTTTTTGGAGATTTAGTTGCCGGGCAGATATCGGATTTGCAATCGAAACGACTAAGGTTATTCGACAAATACATAGACAAATACAAAGATCAGGTAATTATGCGATTGGTTACCTGCGGAAATAATTTTGTGAGTGGAGAACATGGGTTTGTTTACAACAATAAAATAAAAAGAGAGGAAGCCTTTCATCTACTCGAAAAAATAAGCGAAATAGTATCTAAAGAAGAAAAATTGAGCGGGACTATTTCTGCCACTATGCTGAAAGATTTTTACAACGATCAGTTACCAAAGACAAAAACCCTAGAAGAAAATAAATTTATTGCGTTTACGGTTGAACCCAATATGATTATTGAAATTCCGGCCGAGATAACAAGTGTAAATGATTACCTAGCTACGTTTTCTAAAAAATACCGTAACCGCGCAAAAAATATTTTAAAAGCGGGAACGCTACTTGTAAAAAAAGATTTTACAGCCGAAGAAGTGAAGAAATTCAACAAACAAATTTATAAACTGTACGAAAATGTATTTGCACACGCCAAGTTTAAATTGGTAAAATTAGCTGAAAATTATTTTTACGAGATAAAAAAAGTTTTCCCCGAACGGTTTTTTGTGACGGGCTATTTTTTAAACGACACGCTTGTAGGTTTTGACTCAGGGTATTTCATCAATGGTAATACACTAGAAGCACATTATATCGGCCTGGATTATGGAGTGAATAAAGAATACGAATTGTACCAGAATATTTTATATCATTATATAGAAGTTGCAATAACAAACAAAAAAAAGTATTTAGATTTAGGACGCACTGCTGCTGAAATTAAAAGCACAGTGGGTGCCAAAGCACACGAATTAGTCTGTTACATAAAACCACAAAACTCTGTGAGCAGTTTAATTTTAAAACCTTTTATCAGCTTTTTACAACCTACAGAATGGGTTCCAAGAAATCCGTTTAAGGAAGAGTAATAAGAAGCTGTCTTGCCACAGATTTCGCGGATTGCACAGATTATTTTTTGACACGAATTGCACGGATTTTTTATTTTTGTAATTAGTGAAATTAGTGTCTAAATTTTTCTCTATCCTTATTAGGCAAACTTTCTATCACTAATTGATAAGAATCATCAATCCATTCTTTCAATAATTTTTTGCTCGTGCCTCTTTCACAGGTAACAGTATTCCAATGTTTCTTATTCATATGATAACCCGGTAATACATTGCTGTATTGTTCGCGCAACTCAATGGCCTTTTCGGGATTGCATTTTACATTAAACTGTACCGGATTTTCATTAATGTTTACCAATAAAAACATCTTCCCTCCTACTTTAAATACCAAAGTCTCCTCATCAAATGGAAAAGTTTCTTCTACGTGAGCTTTGCTGATGCAGTATTCGCGAAGTTCTTCAATGTTCATTGAGCAAAGATAATACAATAGAACGCTGATAACGCAGCCCCGATAGCTATCGGGATATATGATGAACGCGGATAAAATCATTTAAAACGTTACAAACAAAAAAATCATACTTAATCATAAAAATCAGCGTAATCTGCGTTCCCCTTTCGGATGCCCATCAGTTAATCCTTTGTTCAAAAAATGATGTTTTACAGCCAAACTACAGAGTAATTTTACCCCAATGACGCAGCACGAGCGCAATAGTAATTTATTAAAAAAATATATTCCGGAACCGGCCACGCCGCTCATTGCCCAATGGGTAGTTGAACATGATTTTAAATTAAAAATTAAACGCGAGCGCAGCACCAAGCTCGGCGATTACCGCTCTCCGCAAAATGGAAGTAACCATACCATCACTGTAAACCATAATTTAAATAAATATTCTTTTTTAATTACACTGGTTCACGAAATTGCACACCTGGTAACGTTTAATGCACACAAAGACCGGGTACTTCCTCACGGACAAGAGTGGAAAAATCAGTACAAACATTTAATGCGTAATTTTTTATCGCCCGAAATTTTTCCTACTGATGTATTACTTGCTCTGCAAAAACATTTACTAAACCCTGCAGCCAGTTCTTGCAGTGACAGTGATTTGTTGCGCGTTTTAAAACGCCATGATGAAGATGCGCACAACAAACATCTTTTATTTGTAGAGAAAATCCCACATAAATCTGTCTTTAAATACAATGGGGGTAAACTTTTTGAAAAAGGAGAACGCATACGCACCCGTTATCGTTGTAAGGAAATTGCCAACGGACATATTTATTTATTTCATGCCTTGACGGAAGTTGAGTTGGTGCAACAAGCAGTAGTTTAAAATTATTTAAATATTACTTCGCGCGACCTCCACCGCCTCCAACATGAATACCTACGTGACCTCCTCCTCCGTTACTGCCACCAAAATTTCCGCCACCGCCCCAACTGCTACCTCCACCCCAATTGCCACTGCTCCTTGTTCCACCACTGTGTGAAGGAGGAGAATAAGAGCCGCCACCCCAGTTTCCGTTACTGTTTCTTACAGGCGGAGAGTAAACAGGGTTATAATAAGTAGGATTGCAATCACAACCTTTACTCATGGTAACACTACTTCCATCCAAATAAAATACTAACCCAACATTTACCATCATAATACCTTTGGGCGCGTTTTTCAGATTTAAATTTATTCCGTTTGCATCTGCATAAGCCGAGTTTAAATCAACCATATTCCCGCTTTGAATAGATTCTGAATACGAAACACCTATATCAAGTTTTACTCTTTTCCCCAATGAAGTTAAGATGCCTCCGCCAATGCCGTAATTGAGTCCTCTGACAGATGCCAGCGATTGTTTGCTTTGCGTTTGGGTATTGTATTGTAAATAGGGTATTACAGTAAGATTGCTGTACATGCCTCGATATCCGCCAAACAAATCTACATAGGGAGTAAAAACAGAGTGATTTGGAAAAGAAAAACGTGTCATAGCATTTATAGTAAACATAGCATTTGAAAGTATAACCTTAGATTGACCCATTTGCGGAGCAAGTAATGGAACATCATAAAAAGTTTTTTGTCCAAGACCCGAATAATAATAATTTCCGCCAAATTGAATGACTTTAGGAAACCAGGTATTTTTATATCCCAGTGTATCACCTTTACTTAAAAAATTCATACCGAATCCACCACCAACATTAGGGCTTGCTAAGGTGTTAATACTGTTTGTGCGCATACCGTAAACGCCCATATACATTTGAGCTTTGGCATTTTGTTGTGTTAACCATATAATCGCAACAAAAATAATTGCAGCATATTTTTTCATGGCTTAAAATTTTGGAAGTTTAAAAGAACGTATAACTCTTGTAAACCAACACCCATGCCAGTATTGTGTTTAATACGTTAAAAAGACTTAAATTTTATTTCTCGGGATTTAAAACAGCGGCAGTCTGAACCTGTTTCATTGTCTGAGCTCAGATGCTGAAACGAGTTCAACATAATCGAAATCCGTTAACAAATTGTTGGCATTAAAGCCTTAAATTCATTGGGCAGAAGCTTAACTTTGCAAGAATTATGAAACAATACCACGATTTAATGAAGCATGTGTTGGAGAACGGCACAAAAAAAACCGACCGCACAGGCACGGGCACTATAAGTGTTTTCGGACATCAATCTCGTTATAATTTACAGGAAGGTTTTCCTTTACTCACTACAAAAAAACTGCACACCAAATCTATTATACATGAATTACTTTGGTTTTTAAAAGGTGATGCAAACATAAAATACTTAAAAGAAAACGGAGTGAGCATTTGGGATGAGTGGGCTGATGCCGACGGAAATTTAGGTCCGGTTTACGGCGTACAATGGAGAAGTTGGCCAACAGCAGATGGCAGGCATATTGACCAAATTACCAATGTAATTGAGATGATTAAAAAAAATCCCGATTCGCGGAGGTTAATTGTAAGTGCCTGGAACGTAGCGGAAATTGATAAAATGAAATTACCTCCTTGTCACGCGTTCTTTCAGTTTTATGTAGCTGATGGAAAATTAAGTTGTCAGCTTTACCAGCGTAGTGCCGATATTTTTTTAGGTGTACCTTTTAATATTGCTTCTTATGCATTGTTAACTATGATGGTGGCACAAGCCTGCAGTTTACAAGTGGGAGATTTTGTGCATACATTAGGCGATGCGCATTTATATTCCAACCATATTGAGCAAACCAACTTGCAACTGAGCAGAGAATTGAGAAAATTACCGGTGATGAAAATAAATCCTGCGGTAAAAAATATTTTCGATTTTAAATTTGAAGATTTTGTTTTAGAAGGCTATGAACCGCATCCGCACATAAAAGCAGCCGTTGCAATTTAATTTTATTTCGTAAAAGTCTTTAGCCACTTCATCGCTTCGTTTTCGGAAGAAAAAACACGGGTAGGTGTTGGTGGCTTATTAAATCTTATAAAAAAGTTACTTGCTATTTTTGTGGCCAGCGATTTAGCTACAAAAGCCGTGGCTATTCTTTTTTCAGAAAACACTTTACCGGCTAATAATTTAAATGCACCTGGACTGGTATTAAAATATCCTTTACTGGTATCGCATAAAACACAAAAAGGTTTACCATCACTCAATTTTAAATTTGCTTCGCGTATTTCCTTTACATCCTCCACTTCCAAAAATTCATTTTCAAAGACCTCCATTTTTATAATAATAGGATTTGATTCTATTAATGTTAGAAGAGACTTTTTAATCTGAATATGTTTTTGCGTAAATACCACAATTTAAAATTACTTAAAAAATACCATGCAGGCTTCCACCTTTTTCAAAAATACGATTGATGCGTTTTTCAATTTCCGGGTCTTTTTCTAAAGGAGGAGCGTGATGTGGCTTACTACGCGCATCAATTATAAGCGGACCTTTGCAGCCCCAATGTTTATTTTCGTTAAAGCTGTTTATGCCATACATATCATGAGAAGGGTTGCTTCGTGTAAATGTTACCCATAAAAAGTTATTTAATTTTTCTGTTATGAAATTGGCGTCATCGCAAGTAATTATCAAAGCTACATTATCTAATTTTTCATTCTTCAATTTCTCATTTAGAAGAGCAAACTCTATTTTCGCTTCTTCATAGGAAGAAAATTTATTTTGTTGCAAAGCAATTACTCCAGGCATGATAAGTTTTGTATTTTCATTGGTAAAACAGACAGGAATTTCTTTACAAAGTTTTCTTAACGGTTCTCCATAAGCAGCCAATATCACTTTACTTCCGCTGTTTAATCCTGTTCCAGAGTAATCAAGTGTATCAATACTTGTTTTTGTTTGAAAGTGAATATCTCTTGTAAAATCAATTCGCTCTAAACAATAAATTAAAAATTCTTCGATATTGCTTACAGCTAATTTAGTTGAATCACCGGCCGCAATAAATAAATATTTTGCCAGACTAAGTTGTCCGGTACCCAAAATGCGATTGGCAATAGTGAGAAGTTCGGAAGGTTTTTTTTCTTTTAAGTACGGGGTATACCGCTCGCTGCCAATGGCAAGTAAAAGTGGATGCACGCCGGCTGCATCAACTGCGTTTAGTTGTTTTAATCCCGGTATTTCGTGTGTGAGTGCGCTGCCGGTAAGTTCGTGTATAAGAGCGCCAAACTGTGTATCTTCTTGTGGCGGACGACCAACAACCGTAAAAGGCCAAATGGCATTTTGTTTTTTTGCATAGACTTTGTGTACACGCACAACAGGGAAATCATGTTTTAAACTATAATATCCTAAATGATCTCCAAAAGGGCCTTCAGGCTTGTTCCGATAGCTATCGGAATCATTGGGAAAAACCTCTCCTGTAATCACAAAATCCGCATCCAACGAAATACAAAAACCATCTTGGTATGTATAACGAAAACGTCTTCCCCCTAATGCGCCTGCAAAAGTTAATTCACTCATTCCTTCAGGTAAAGGCATAACTGCGGCAAGAGAATGCGAAGGTGGTCCACCCACAAATACACTTACTTTAAGCGGCAAATTTTTTTTGTTTGCTTTTGTTTGATGCACACCGATGCCCCGATGTAATTGATAATGCAAACCAATTTCTTTGTTTAACTGATATTCATTTCCATTTAATTGAATACGGTACATTCCCAAATTACTCTGCATAACGCCCGGTGCATCTACATCTTCGCTATACACTTGCGGTAATGTAACAAAAGCACCTCCATCCTTTGGCCAATGTTTTATAAGAGGGAGTTTATCAATAGTAATTTCGTCAAAATAATTAGAAATGTTTGCAGCTATTTTTTTAGGAAATGATTTTCTAGCCAATAAAGCTAAAGGCGCGTATTTAAGCGGGCTTTGAAAAATTTTGGCAGGATTATTTTTTAGCTCCACCAATTTTTGAATATCATGAAAATGTTTTCTGAAAATAAATTTACTCCGCTCAATTGTTCCAAAAATATTTGAAACCGCTTTGTATTTGCAGTCTTTTATATTTTCGAATAATAATGCAGGGCCGCCAGCTTCGTGTACACGCAAATGAATAGCTGCCATTTCTAAATTGGCATCTACCTCTTCTGTAACGCGTATTAAATGCCCGTTCTTCTCAAGGTCAATAAGGCATTCTGCTAAATTTTTATAAACCATACTTACGACAAAGATGTTCCTATCAAAAAATCTTCCGGCATTAAATTTAATTTATTATTACATCGTCTCCTAATTTTCTATTAAATAAGGAAAGTTTATCTATGCTTTTCTTTGTAAGTGTATTCATTTAAAAGAAGATGCATATCCTGTATTAGTCTTGAAACTTCCAGGCTATCTGTACCATCGTAAAAACCACGCAAATGTTTTTCTTTATCGACTAATGCAAAGTTTTGTGTATGAATAAAATCTTCAGCGCCACCGTTTCCTTCTTCGGCATTTAGCAAATAACCTTGTCGCGCTAAATCGTATAATTGTTTTTTATCGCCTGTTAAAAACAACCATTGCTTGTTATTTACTTTATGTTGGCTCGCATAGTTCATCAACACCTCAACAGAATCTTCTTCGGGATTAACCGTATGAGACAATATCATTACATCCTTATTATCATAAAATTCTTTATAAACGCGTTCTAATTCTTTACTCATAACCGGGCAAATAGACCGGCAGGTAGTAAAGAAAAAATCGCAAACATATATTTTTCCGGCAAGGGTTTTATCAGTTACATTTTCATTGTATTGATTGGTAAAACTAAAGGATTTAACCGAGTGGTAATTTGTATCTCCTGCGCTTAAACTTCTTTTTTTACCAAAGTAGGGCAGTGTGCGCAATGGTTTTTGCTCATTTGTATTTACAAAAAATAAAATCAGAAAAATAAGAGGAACAACCAGCAGTAGCCAATAATAATTGCCTTTTAATTTCATTTTACAAAGGTAAAGTATAATAAACGCATAGGAAGAAAAATAAATTAAATTGCTAAAAAAGGAAGCGCATATTATACCATTAGCTAATATAAATTAGTTTGTTATTGACCTCACCCTACCCTCTCCAAAAGAGAGAGAAATATGGACTAATTTATATTAGCTAATGGTATTACATCGCAATTGCTACCGGGTTCACCGCAGACAGATTTTCATTAAATAAAAAACCCGCAATTATCTGCGGGTTTTTTTATTTTAATAATATGTGTAAAAATCTACTTAACCAAAGTAAGTGGACCTTGATAGGTATATGTTTTTTTATCGTAACCTATGGCAACTAACATATAATAGTAAGTACCTTCTGTAGCAGCGTTACCATTATTCAATCTTCCATCCCACGATTGATTTGGACCGGTAAGTGTAAATACTTTTTGTCCCCAACGGTTAAATATATCGCAGTTCAAAGATTGCATACCTGTGCAGGCAATATAAAACTCATCATTTAAACTATCTCCGTTAGGTGAAAACACGTTAGGTATTATAATAGTTGTTGGCACATCTACAATTACGGTAGCCGTAGTTGTATCAGCACAAGTACCATTTGATGCAATTAATACTACTGTATAAGTACCCGGCATAGAATAGGTATAGGAAGTGTTTTGTTGAGTAGAAGTTGTTGTGTTGTTTCCTAAAGTCCAGGTGTAACTTGTAGCGCCTGTTGATGTATTGGTAAACGTAACACTTAAAGGAGCATTACCTAACTGTGTGCTTGGGATAAAGCTTGCAACAACAGGTATACCAGATGCCACAGTAAATGTTGTTATACCACCAGAAGTTGGACAACCATTTGCGTCGGTAATTAATACACTGTATGTTCCGTTAGCAACGTTAGTTAAAGTTGCTAAAGTATCTCCTGCAATAGGCGTTGACCCATTATACCATTGATAATGATAACCCGGTGTACCTCCGCTTGCAACTACACCATGTACACCACCTGTAGGAAGCCCGCAATGTGCGCTATCTACAACGGCTGTTGAATTTGCTGTTGGAGAAGGATTAACAGTAACAGTTACCGTAAGAACGTTTCCGGCACTTAAATCTTTACAACCCGTAACCGTTGCAGAATCAACAACAGTATAAACCGTTGTACCGGTAAATGTAGTGCTTGGTGTGTAAGAGTTGCCTGTAGCTACCCAAGTAGCGCCGTTATACCAAACAGGTACAGAGGTTACCGTGCCTGTAGTTGCAACAGTTATCGCTTGAGAAGCACCTTGGCATTCTATGAACGGGTTTGTTGCAGAGCCGCTAATTACCGGTGCTGTTGGAGCGGGATTAATAGTAACAGTTACCGAAAGAACGTTTCCGGCACTTATATTTTTACAACCGCCCACTGTAGCAGAATCTATAACTGTATAAATCGTAGTTCCCGGTGTTGCAGTACTTGGTGTGTAAGATAATCCAGAGGCTACCCAAGTAGCGCCGTTATACCAAACAGGTACAGAAGATATGGTGCCTGTTGGAGCAACAGTTACCGCTTGTGCTATTGAATTCTGACATTCTATTAAAGGATTTGTTGCCAAACCTGTTAATATCGGTCCGGTTGGGGAGGCAAGTATAGTTACAGTTACCGAAAGAACGTTTCCTGCACTTAAATTTACACAACCGCCTACCGTTGCAGAATCTGCAATGGTATAAACTGTTGTACCGGCAGTAGCAGTACTTGGTGTAAATGTTAATCCGGTGGTTACATATGTTGCGCCATTATACCAAACAGGTACAGAAGTTACTGTTCCTGTTGTAGCAACAACAACAGATTGTGCTGTAGAACCCTGACATTCTGTTAATGGATTAGTTGCTAAACCGCCTAATATAGGGCCTGTTGGTAGTGGGTTAATAGTTACAGTTACTGTAAGAACGTTTCCGGTGGCAGCACTGGAACATCCTGTAACTGTAGCAGAATCTGAAATAGTGTAAACTGTTGTACCTGCTGTAGCCGTGCTTGGCGTGTAAGATGTTCCGCTTGCTACCCATGTAGCACCGTTATACCAAACAGGTACAGAAGTTATCGTGCCCGTTGCGGCAACAATTACTGTCTGCGCTGCAGAACCTTGACATTCTACTAAAGGATTTGTTCCGGAGCCACCTAATATGGGAGCAGTTGGACCGGGGTTAATTGTAACAGTTACCGTTAAAACATTTCCTGCCGAAGCATCTTTACAACCCGTAACAGTTGCAGAATCTAAAATTGTATAAACCGTAGTTCCTGCCGTTGCGGTACTTGGTGTGTAAGATGTACCGGTTGCAATCCACGTAGCGCCGTTATACCAAACTGGTACAGAAGTAACAGTTCCTGTTGTAACAACAGTTACTGCTTGCGGCGTTACACCTTGGCATTCTATTAAAGGATTAATTGCTGAACCACCTAAAATTGGAGCGCTTGGCGCAGGATTAACCGTAATTGTTGTAGTTGTTGTACTACCTACACAATTTGAAGGATCTGTGGCGTAAACAGTAACCACATAATTACCGGATGGAGTAATATTGGTTATTATATAAGAAGTTCCCGTATGGGTTCCTGTTACATCTGTCCATGTATAAGTGTATGTACCAACGGGTGCTGTAATACTTAAGGTAACTGTTCCGAATTCACAAACTGTAGCACTTGTTGAGGCAACTGTAGGAGCTGCAGGACCACTTGTGCTTGGTACAAAAACAGTTGGATTTGCAATACAACCATTATTGTCTTTAATTTCTACAGTATAAGTGCCTGAGCCAATACCACAGGTTGAAGAACTGACAGACCATGTTATACCACCATCAAATGAAAACTGAAAAGGCCCTGAACCTGAAGCAGTAACGCTGTTTATACAACCTGTGGTTTGTCCGCAAGGAGCGGGTGTTGTTACAGATGCGGTAACAACAGGCAATGCATTTATAGTTATAGTATAAGTAAGATTCGTGCTGGCTGTAGAAGAGCAACCGTTATTAGATGTAGCATTTGCAGTTACAACTCCAGTAGTTTGAGAAACTACGTTAGGAGCAGTATATCCGCCAATATTTCCGATACCGGAAGGATTTGAAAGATCGGGTCCACCGAGGGCGGTATTTGAGTTTGTCCAGTTAACTGTTCCTGCAGGTGTTACAACAAATGTAATTGGTGAAATTGCTCCACCCGAACATACCGTTTGAGAATTTGCACCACCACCTGATATTGAAACTGTTGGCGTAGGGTTAACTGTTATGGTTATATTAGCTGTATTTACACAATTATTAGCATCTGTACCCGTAACCACATAGGGTGATGTTGTAGTGGGGCTTACAGTAACAACTGCGCCGGTGGTTGGTATAGTGCCGCCAATCCATGTATAATTAACAGCTCCGCTTGCGGTTAAAGTTGCAGTAGCGCCTGAACAAATTGCAGTAGATGATGGCACAATAGTAACGTTTGGAAGTGGATTTACTAATACAGTAAATGTAGCTGCAGAACTTGAACCACAGGCGTTATTGGCAGTAACAGATACTACACCCGTTCCTGAAGAACTCCAGTTAACGCTTAATCCGGTTGTACCCTGGCCACCAGTTATAGAACCTCCGGCTCCGGCGGTTGACCATGTATAACCGGTTGCACCAGCTACGCCTCCAATAGAATAATTTTCGTTACCCGGACAAACAGGGGTTGTACCGGTAATACTTGTAGGTGCAAGAGGCACTGTTGTAATTGTTACAAAAGTACAAGCTTGAGCGCTGGTTCCGCAAGGGCCGGTCGCATCAACACAAATATTACCTGATGAAGCGCCCATTGTTACTGATATAGAAGTTGTTCCTTGTCCGGAGTTAATTACAGCACCGCCCGGAACAGTCCAGTTATAAGAAGTTGCACCGACACTACCGGTAGTAGAATATGCATTAGAACTTCCATTACACACGTTAGTATTACCCGTAGGTGCACCCGGTGTAGCAGTTGTTCCGCCCATATTAACAACAACACTAGCGCAAGCCGTAGTATTACAAGTACCTACTGCTGCTACATAATAAGTTGTTGTACCTGCGGGAGATACCACAATAGAAGCACCTGTTCCAACAAATGTTCCGCCACAACCTCCTGTATACCAATCCCATGAAGCACCAACTCCTAACGAACCGCCACTCACGCTAAGCGTTGTTGGGTTTGAAGGACAAATAGGGTTTGGACTGGCACTTGCACCCGCAGGTGCTGATGAAGGAGTTGCTAATGAAACAGCTAAACAAGTTGGAGGGCTTGCTCCGCATAAATTGCTGGCAGTGACGCAAATATTTCCGGCGGCGCCGGGAGTGGCATTAATAGAAGTTGTTCCTTGCCCTGAATTAATTGTCCAACCAGCGGGAACCGACCAAGTATATCCGGTAGCGTTTCCTACAGCAGGGATAGAATAAGTGTTTCCGGCTCCAACACAAACAGATGCCGGACCTGTTATAGCACCGGGTTGAGCAGCAGGTACCGCCTGACTTGCAGGGGCATAAGTTAGGGTAAGTGTAATACGAGTAATACATACCTGCCCGGTAAAACAAGCTTGAAAAGTTTCGGTTGCTCCTGCTGCATTATTATAACTTGGCATTCCGCAAAAGAAATTAGTACCTGTAGTACCTGTAGATCCGTATGAAATACCTGAGCACAGGCAAGACCCGTTAATTATGGCAGTTGAACCAATATTGGTACCATTTAGTGTACTTGAAACAGAGCCTCCGCAGTTAATTGCGTCATAGGAAGCATTTACTTGAGTAACAATATTTCCTGCCGGAACGGGATTGATAAATGTTTGTGTGTTGCAGGCAGCCGAGGTTCCACAAGAACAGGCTCCACTTGTTGTTGTGGGGCAATTCAAATTACATGCAACACCCGGGTCATTAAAACAACTGTAGGGGACGCCATTACCCGTGCAACACTGGCAAGTATAGGGCCCGTAGTTAATATTAACCACTACCGTTTGCGCTTTTGCTTCATTCTTTAACAGAAAAGCAAAAGATAACATCACCAAAAAAAACTGTATGGTTTTTTTCATTTTAAACATTTTTAAATCAAACAAATTTAAACTTCAACTATTAAAATTAGTAAATTACTGTTACATTTGAGTAACCACTATATGCGTATGCATGTATTCTTTGTTTTTTTGTTTTTCTTCATCTGTTTTTCCAACAGGAAGAGGAATAGCTAATTTAGCAAGATTAACATCAGTAGTTGAGCAAGAACCTTCAACAGTTGCAGAAGCGCCAACCCTTACATTAATCACGGGGCTATCAGCACTTATTTGGTAACTTACTTTTACCGCATAATTATTTGTATTTACTAATTTTCCTAAGTTTACTATTGAGCCATTACAATCTGTTTTTTGAGAATAAAACTCCACGCCGTTTTGCACATTGCTTCCTTTATCATCTAATTTAACAGGCTGCCAACCTATTTTTTTTTCTTTTTGACCTTCTAACGGAGCCGCTCTAAACGCAACATTGCTTTGAGCATTAATAAGGACAGGCTGCATCATGGCTGCCATCATACATACAAGAATTAGTTTTTGATTTGTTTTCATGTGATATAAATTAATTTTTTAATAATACTCACTTTCACTACATACAAATATATAAAATAATTTAATAATGCAATAATTTTTTAATTATTTTTTTCGACAGAAAAACTAAAAAACCCTCTTTTAATACCATTTGCAAATATAAAATAGTCCAACCACCCCTGCCCCCTCCTGCGGGGAACACAATGTGGTTGGACTATTTTATATTTAGTTTTGGCATAAAACCTCATCCGCCCTTCAGGCATCCCGAAATGAATTTGGGACAAGCTCTTCTCCAAAGGAGAAAGGAAGCGGAAGCAGTTTCTTAAAGAAGGATTTTTAGTTGGACGAAAAAAGGGGGCGGGCTGAGGTTTTATAAAGCAATAACATTTATTGGACTTCTTCTTAAAATAATGCCATCATTGCGAGGGAGGTACGGCCGAAGCAATCTGTCAATCCGTGAGATTGCTTCACGGAGTTCATACTGAGCGAAGTCGAAGTGTTCGCAATGACCATCCTTTTCTGAATTTCCGAAGAGGTCTATGTGTATTACTAAAAGGTTGCTGCACTATTTTATCAACTAAGGCAACCCTAAACTAATACATAACGAGTATTCTGCTAATTTTGAATAGTTTTTATGCTTTTCTGTTTATTCCCTGTTTTTTAAAAAAGTTTCCACCTGCCGGCTTAAATGGCTGTTATGGGGTTCAAGTTCAACGGCTTTTTTATACTGTATAATGGCGTTTTCGGTATCTTTATTTAAAATAAGTACATTACCTAAATTAATATAAAGTTGTGCGTTAGCAGGCATTAACTTGATACCCTTTTCATCGCAGGCAATTGCTTTTAGGTATTCCTGCTTTTTAAGATATAATTCATGTAATTGAAGATAGACAGACAATTGTGTGGTATGGGCTGCTACTGTTTTTTCGTAAACCAAAATAGCCGAATCGGGTAGGTTTCTTCTTTCGTAACATAACCCCAAATTAAATTGCATGATTAGGTTATCGGGTTTTACGGCAAGCAATTTTTTAAAATACGGTTGGGCAAAAACGGCATCGTTAAATATATTTACATAAATAACTCCTATGTTACCTATCGTACTATAATCTGTGGGGTACTTGCCTATTCCTTCCATCATTAGTTGTACGGCTTGCTTATAATGAAGTGTGGCTTCCTTTATTATAGCATCTTTTTTTATGCCATTTGGGGTATTAAATATTTGAGGATACAATTTGGTTCCTATCAGGTAATGCAAATTGCACGAGCGTTCAAAATGCCCTGCATCATTCCTAAATAAAGTAAGTTCATCTTTCCATTTATTATTTCTTGAAATAGTGAGAAAAGTAAAAATAAATAAAATAACAATTATCATTCTTATAAAAGAAGGTTTCAAAACCTTGAGACCGGTACTATTTTTTTTATAATCTACTTTAAAAACAATAAGCAGTAAATAAGCTGCCGCAACACAAAAACCAAAAGATGCAAAATAAACTAATCGTTCGGCAACAATGCCCGCAACCGGAGTAATGAGGTTGGAAAAAAGGAAAATACCAACTAAAAAAACAAGTATGCTATACGAAAGAATGTTTTTTTGAGAAAACTTTGCAAACGCATAAATGCCCATAATCAAATAAATTAACGTAAAAACAATAACGAAAGGAGATGACCAACTCCCAATAGGAATAGTATCATAACCATAGTAACATGAAAGAGGATAAGGGAAAATAAATAATTTAAAATAATAACCTGCCGTGTAAAAAGCCGCGGGTATTCGTTTTAAAAAATCATTCTCGTAATACAAGGGGTTTTCAAAAAAAGCAAAATCTCTTGTTTCATTCAAATCAGGCAGCATAAGTCTTCTAATCAAATTAAAAATTAAAAATACGCCAAATAAGAGAAGTCCCTGCCAAACAATTTTTTTGATTTTAATTTCAGTAAAAAAATAAACTGTAAGCGGAATCAGTACAATGAACAAAACGGCTGTCTTTTTACAAAGTAAAGCCATCAGTAAAAATAATACTGTCCATAAAACAGGCATCCATTTATTTGTCTCAATTCTTTTCAAAAAAAAGTGAAGCGCACACAACCCAAAAAGAAAAGAAAGCAATTCATCCCGGCATTTTATATTATCTACCACCTCGGTATGTATGGGATGGGCGATAAATAAAAATGTTATGAGTAATGGAAAAACAATGTTGTAGTTTTTTAATAGCCTGCAAAGAATGGAAAAAAGTAACATACATGTTAGTGCGTAAATTAATACGCTGATAAAATGGCTTACGTGGGGGTTGCTACCAAAAAACTGATACTCTATTGCAAAGGTGCTGAGCGGTATAGGTCGGTACTCAAAACTTTGCTCTTTCGATTCAACGTAATGAGTTGAAAATATTTCCGGTATACCTTTAATACCTTTTGCAACTCTTCCGTTACCAAGTGCCTTGGAATTAGTAACTGTTACATAATTATCATCAAGTGAATAATCATTTTTAATGCTATTACCGTACAACAAAAATGTAAACACCAAAATTGCAAGAAAATAATTCCTCATTTGCCTTTTATCTTTATCCAAAGTCAAAACAGGTTTTTCTTGCTTTCTCATTGACGGCTAAGGTAGCAATTTTATTTTTTAGTTAAGGAAGGCAAGCGGTGACAAAACCGTCAGCACATTTTTTTTGCGAATGATTTAATTATTTGCCTGTAACCAATTATGTTTAAAGCTACAATTTTTATAATCGGAATCGATGCGAACGTAGAGATTTTTTAATTTTCTATTCATCCATGCATCTACAACACTTTTTTGTTGATGCGCTTGCGTCATGTTTTGTAAACGCTGATAATCGTCTTTTAAATTTACTTTATGCGGCTCTGTTCTGTTCTTTAAATAAATTAAACGAAAAGATTGTTTTCCATCAGGGCTTGCCTGTACCAATGGTTTACTTACTTCGCCCACTTTCATTTTATCTAACATAAAAATAAGGTTTGGGTCGATATTACCCAGCTCATCTACCTCAAAACGGTTGCTGCCGGCTGCATTATTAACCATTACACCGCAATTGTTTTTAGTTTCTTTGTCATCCGTAAATTTAGCAACCGCATCGCAAAATTTTATTTTTTCGGCTATTATATCCTTGTAAATACTGTCTAATTTTAGTTTAGCTGCAGCGATATCATCCTGACTAACTCTGGCAGTAACCAAAATGTGTCGCACATCAACCAACTCTCCTTTACGGGCAATTAATTGTACAAAGTGATAACCGTAAGATGTTTCAAATATTTCTGATACCTCGCCCGGTTTAAGTCTGAAAGCAACTGCTTCAAACTGCGGCATAAACATACCACGAGAAATATTTTCATATCGTCCTCCCGTTTTAGCAGAGCCCGGGTCTTCTGTATAAAGTGTGGCTATTACACTCATACTTTCTCCATTTAAAACACGCTGACGATAACCCTCTAATTTTGTACGCGCGGTTTGTTTTGCCGTTTCTGATACAACGGGTTTTTTTACTAACTGACAAATTTCTACCTCCGTATTAACGGTTGGCAAACTATCTTCCGGGATAGAATTAAAATAAGCACGAATATCATTGGGTGAAACTTTTATATCGCCAACTATTTTGCTTTGCATTTGCTGCGCCACTAAAAGTTCGCGTACATCATCGCGCAATTCATCTTTGTATTGTTTGACGGTTTTTCCATAATAAGCTTCAAATTTTTCTTCCGAACCTATTTGTTGTAAAAAAATATTCATACGTCGGTCAAGTTCTGCATCAACTTGTTCGTCTTTTACTCTAACACTGTCCTTATCGGCTTGCGCGAGTAATAATTTTTGGTACAGCAATTCCTCAAACATAGCGCATCGAACCGAATCGGTTATTTCAATATTTTCTGCTTTCTGTGTTTTTAACTCGCGTTCTAAATCTGAGCGTAATATTATATACTTGCCAACAACAGCAATTGTTTTATCTACATTTTTCGGTTGCGCAATAGCGAAGAAAATGGAAAAGGTAAATGCTATGTAAAAAAATAATTTCATGTAATACTGTCCGTTTATGTGTCATCGCGAACGAAATGAAGCAATCTTATCGTCGTGAGATTGCTTCGGTCGTTCCTTCCTTGCAATGACGGGTTTAATTAATACACCTCAAAGTTACTGTTTTCTTTGGCTTGCCCGTAAACCGATTGCTTCATTTCTTCGATAAGTTTTAGTTTGCGCTTGTTAATAATAACCTGACGGATATTATCTTTCTCGAAACTTAAAGGAGAAGGCATGTTTTTTATTTTAAAGTCTTTAATAAATAAAAAATAATTAAAAAGTGAATCGCTCATTTCAATATGACGCGTTGTTTTTAAAAACAATTCAGGATTGTAATCGCGGAGCGGAATTTCTTTCATCACATCATCCAGCAAAAGCCAGGTATTATCATCAATAAAAAAATTATCGGCATATTGTATGCAGTATTTTTTAAGATTATCACGGTCTTTAGGCTCGGCCGACGCGTACCATTTTTTAACTTTATCGATTGTGGGCGACTTCACATTTACTTTAACGTAACTTACTTTAACAATATTATCTTTCAACATAAAATTTTGCTGATGTGCCGTATAATACTGCTCAATTTCTTGCTGACCCACAGCGGTATCTAATTTTTGTTTTACTAACTCTGTTTCGTAGCGATACACCAATAAGTTTTTGCGGTACTCGTCAATTTCTTTTTCAATATCTTTTTGATTGGGTGGTAAATTATTTTCTGCCTGATGTAACAACAATTCGTTTAAAATCCATTGTTCTTTGTAGGTATTTACAAAAAGCAGACTGTCTTTTTTATTCAGCTGCATGGGTATATTGCTTGCAAAATCACTGAGGTATAATTGCTTTTCGTACACCCGCGCAATTGGTTTTTCGTCTGAATCGTTTTTTTTATTCTCGCTGTTAGTGCAGGAAACCAGTCCAACTAAACTTATGGCGATTATAATTTTTTTCATCTTACCGGAAAAATAAAAGTTCTGCCTTTGCTGACAGAACTTTTATTTTATTGTTTAAATTAATTATTTAATGGTATTCAATACTTCATCAACCACTACTACTTTATGGTTATTACGAAGGTTTGCTATCCAATCTTTCTCTAAGAAATTCTGGTAATCGGCTGTAGCCATACCACGGCACTCAGCTAATTTTTTAGGTGATTTTGGTTGTAATTTATTTACTACTATAACTAAAACTTTACCATCCTGCGCAATATCTGCAGAAATTCCTTCTTTCCAATTAGCGTCAACGTTTTTGTTTTCACCTTTCAGATAAGTAATATTCTCTACTGCTAAATTAAGCTGAGAGCTTTTGTTTACTTTATCTGTAATTTCTTTTTCGGCCTTTTTCTTCTCTAACATTTTTCGAACTTCTTTTGCAATTTCTGTATTGGCACATTTGTAAATGCTTACATCTGCGCGCTCATCCCACAGGTAATTATTTTTATTTTTCTCATAAAATGCCTGTAATCCCACCGAATCTTTTACGGCTTTGCTCCAAACTTTTCTGTCAGTAAGATCAAATAATAAAATACCGTCACGATATTCTTGCATTAAATTACGGTAATCGGGGTATTTGCGTTCAAGCTGAGTTTCTTCATAAGACACACAGGTTTCATCTACAAAGTTATTGTACTGCGTATTTACAATTGAAGAAGATTCTATTTTAGCGCGGCGCGTTTGGTGCGACTCTAAATACATAGCAAAATCTTTTTGTGAGTATTTTTTATCGGCCAGCGTAAACATTTCTTTAGTTAGTTTTCCTGCCGCACTTGCTTTCCAGGTTCCTTTAAAATAGTTGGAATCAATTAAAGCATTAAACTCTTCTTTTGCTTTTGGTGTTTCTTTAAAAGCATATTCCTTTTTAACTTTTGCAATAAATGAAGTTTTGCTTAAGAAAGAACGCGAATCGCGAGAAACTTTTGTTTTCAACTCTGTTTTCAAAGCGTCAAAAGTTGCTAACTCATGTTTATCAATTCGTTTAACAATATGCCAACCGTATTTAGTCATAAAAGGCTCTGTGTAATCGCCATTGTTTTTAAGCGCGAATGCTTTTTGTGCAAATTCTGCCACAGGAAATTTTCTTTCAAAAAACCAGGATAATTGTCCGCCCGCTGTATTGGTTTGTTTATCGTCGGAAAAGTTTTTGGCAAGCTCATCAAATTTTTCGCCGGCTTTTAGTTTGCCGTAAATCTCATCTATTTTTTGTTTCACTTTTACTGAATCGTCGTGCTTCATTTCTTTGGTTAAACGAAGCATAATGTGCGCGGTAAGTATATCGCCCGAGTTAGGACGTTTTTCAATTACTTTTAAAACATGATAGCCAAAACGCGTACGAACGATGCCGCTTACAGCACCCGGCTTGGTATTAAAAGCTGCGTTTTCAAAAGGGTAAACCATTTCTAATGAAGTAAAATATCCTAAATTTCCGCCATTATCTTTTGCAGAAGGGTCTTCACTGGCAACACGCGCAACCTGTTCAAACAAATCTTTTTTCTTATCTATATTTTTACCGGCAACGATATCTTTTATGGAGTTAATTTTTTTCATTACTTCGGCAGTATCCTGTGCAGTTGGTTTTGTTTTGCCGCTATATTGATTTTTCTTAACGTTTGCTTCGTATTCTTCTAATTGCCCTTTTGCAACCGACTTACCTGTAATAATATTTTTGATAATAGTAATTCGCTGCCATGCTTCAATGGTATCTTTAGGAAGTGCATCTTCGGCGCACTTAACTAAAATATGACTGGCATTTACTTCTGTTTTGTTGCGCTCATAAGCCTCTTTTACCAAATTATCGGTTACATCTTTATCAGTTAAATAAGGTGCCGATAATTGTTTTTTATAACCGTTAAGTTCTTGATTAAAGGCCGCAGCTGTATCAAGTCCCATTTGTTCGGCTTCTTTTACTTTTAACTTGAAATTAATAAACAGGTCAAGATACTCGCGTACTGTTTTTTTCTCAGCCGACATATCCTTGCCGTTATTTTTTTTGTAAACAGCCTCAAACTCCGATTTGGTGATGGGCTTGCCGTCAATCGTTAAAAGAGTTGGGTCGGTTTGTGCGTTAACTGCCGAAGTGAAGACCAGAGAACCTAAAATAATAGCTAACTTATTCATATATCTTAATTTTTGTTTTTTTAGAGGAGCAAATTTAATAAAATCTCCGAATAACGTATAACAAGCCTGTTAATTGTATGAATAAACTGTTTCCCGCCAATTTAACACTCTTAAAACCTTACTTTAAAGCCATAAAATAGTACCTTTGAAAAAACTTTAAATATGCCCCATATAGTAGCCCCTTCTATACTTTCGGCCGATTTTGCCAACCTGCAACGCGATGTTGAAATGATAAACAACAGCAAGGCCGAGTGGTTTCATGTGGATATTATGGATGGGGTATTTGTACCCAATATTTCATTTGGTTTTCCGGTGTTGAAAGCTATTAAAAAACACGCCAAAAAGCCATTAGATGTTCATTTGATGATTGTTAACCCCGATCAATATATTACGGAATTTAAAAACGCCGGAGCCGATGTTTTGACCGTGCATTACGAGGCCTGCACCCATCTGCATCGCACACTGCAAGCCATTAAGGCTGCCGGAATGAAAACCGGGGTTGCACTTAATCCTCATACGCCCGTAAGTGTTTTAGAAGATATTTTGCAGGATACTGATTTGGTTTGCATGATGAGTGTAAATCCGGGTTTTGGCGGACAAAAATTTATTGAAAATACCTATCAAAAGATAGCTGCCCTCAAAAAAATGATAACTGCAAAAGGCTGTAAAACTCTTATTGAAATTGACGGTGGAGTAGATTTAAATAATTACAAAAGATTGGTGGAAACGGGAGCCGATGTATTGGTTGCGGGCAATACTGTTTTTTCTTCGAATGAACCGCTAAAGACCATTGAGCAGTTAAAGCAGCTGTGAAAAAATTTTTGACATATTTTTTTTTCGTTATAAACTTATCTTTTTTCGCTCAGCAAAAAGTTAAAATTCATGTAACCTTTACCAATAGTTATTGTGGAGGAGCAAGGCCTACACCTGAAATAGAAGCAGCCCATAATACACCTAAAAATCTTATCGATTTTTATATTTTACTGGAAAATAAAAACCAAATTAAAGTGAAAACAGATAGTACAGGTCATTTTACTCAATCAATAAAACCAGGCACCTACAAAGTTTATCTTACAGCCAAAACCAACCAAAATTTATATACCAATTATTTCCCAAACTGTGCTAAAATGTTACATACCCCCTTTGGTAAATTGGTAATTGAGAAAGGAAAAAAGGAATACGAAATAAATCTACATTTCCCATGCAATCCCTGCGAAACAAACAACAAACCTTAAATTTTAGTGCTTAGTGTTTTGTGCTTAGTGTTTAAAATTTTATATTAGATTTGCTTAATGAGTAAGCGAAAAAGGATAGTCGTTTTTACAGGCGCAGGCATGAGCGCAGAAAGCGGTATAAAAACTTTTCGCGACAGTGGGGGGTTATGGGAAGAATATAAATTGGAAGATGTAGCCACACCCGAAGCCTGGCAAAGAAATCCCAAACTTGTACTTGACTTTTATAACCAACGTCGCAAACAGGTCATGGAGGCTAAACCCAACCAAGGGCATCTTATTTTAGCTGAATTAGAAAAACAATTTGATATACAAATCATCACACAAAATATTGACGATTTACATGAACGCGCGGGTTCAAAAAAAGTGCTGCACCTGCACGGACAAATCATGAAAACACAATCGTCTTTAGACCCCGTTTTGGTTTACCCAATGAAATATCCGGAAATAAATTTTGGTGATAAGTGCGAAAAAGGCTCTCAACTCAGGCCGCATATAGTTTGGTTTGGCGAAATGGTACCTGAAATGGAAAACGCAATTAGTATGATGACTGATGCCGATATTTTTATTACCGTTGGAACTTCTTTAGTGGTTTATCCGGCAGCCGGACTCATACATTACGCCCCCTCAGCCTCCCAAAAATATCTCGTTGATCCGGGAGATTTTGACTCCAGTGTGCTTAGCAACCTTAGGCATATTAAACAAGGCGCATCAGTCGGATTAAAAGTTTTACAAAACGAATTGAAAAATTCTTTGTAGAAAATTTGTTTCTTTAAAATATTAATCGTAATATTGCGATATATTTTAAACCGAAATGGGCATCACAAAAACTGAAGAGTTTACCGTAAAAGACAACAAAATCGCCAAATACGCCAAGGCATTAGCACATCCGGCACGCGTGGCCATTCTACAACTTTTATTAAAAAAACAAAACTGCATTTGCGGAGATATTGTGGAAGAACTTCCCCTTTCTCAAAGTACTGTATCGCAACATTTAAAAGAATTGAAAGAAGCCGGCTTAATAAAAGGAGATATTGAAGGCGCAAAAGTATGCTACTGTATTGACGAAAAAGAATGGGAATCTGCTAAAACCTATTTAACTACATTTTTTGAGGCATTCAGTAACAAAGGTAAGTGCTGCTAAAAAAAATTAATTAGTTACATCGTAAAATTACGATTTTAAAAACAAATAAATACAATGAAAACAAATCAATTTCCACGTATGCATGTTAGCTTATATGTTAGCGACATTAGCAAAACTACCAATTTTTACAATTCATTTTTCGGAATAGAACCCGTAAAAGTAAAATCTAATTATGCCAAATATATTTTGGAAAGTCCTTCTTTAATTATTTCATTCGTAGAAAACAAAGAACGAGTTCAAAAAAATTTCGGTCACTTAGGTTTTCAAGTAGAAACACTTGAAGAACTAAACATTCGATTAGAAAATGCTAAAGCAAAAAACTTAGTTGCTAAAGAAGAAATAGGCACTAATTGCTGTTATGCCAAACAAGATAAATTTTGGACAACCGACCCCGATGGGGTGCAATGGGAAGTATATTATTTTCATGCTGATGCAGAATTTAATGACCCGCATTACGAATCAAATGAAGCAGAAGCTTGCTGCATGCCACTTTCCGAAGAAGAGAAAAAAACGAGTTCTGATTGCTGCGTTCCAATTAACGGTGAAAAGAAAAAAGTAAGTCTGACCGACTTAAATACTAAAAAATCCTGCTGCTGATAGATGAGGAGGCTTTCTTTTGCAATATCGATTTTCTTAACGATTTACACTGCAAAATCTCAATCAGTTTTTGTTGGTGGAGTATTTCCCGCCATTGACCGTTCCGCTGCACTTACACAAAAACTCGGTTATAGTTTGTATTATTTCGGTGCTTTCCCTTTAGTCAATTTTGCTAAGCCAACTATTTCAACTGATGCAAATTTCTTATTGTTCTACGCAGAACAAGCCCTAACATTTAGTGTTACCAAAAATTTATCCTTTACCGGAAGTTATTTGTACCAAAGAGCCAATGTTGTGTATGCTAATTTCGTAAATGAAAATCGTTTTTATGTTCAAACAACTTATAAGCATACGCTAAAATCAGTAAATCTCAAACATCGTTTACGTTTTGATAATCGCTTTATTCAAAATCGCGTGACCGGAGAAACACCTTACACCCATCGTTTACGCTATTTAATTGGGATTGATTTTCCAATAAAAAATAATATATATTTTGCAGCTTATGAAGAAGCCTTTTTTAATACTTTTAAAAGTGCTGCTGCTGTTTACGCAGAAAACTGGGCTTACGCAGCTATTGGAATAAAACTAAACGAAAAAAATAAAATTGAAACCGGGCCATTATACATTACATGGAACACAGGAGGAAACAATTGGTTTAATCAATATTATTTACAAATAACATGGGTGTCACACCTTAATTTTATAAAAAACAAACAAGTACAATGAAAAAAATCTTAGTCTTATGCACGGGCAATTCTTGTCGCAGTCAGATTGCCGAAGGATATTTAAAACACTTTGCAAAAGGCAGTGCACAAGTGTATAGTGCAGGTATTGAAACGCATGGCGTAAATCCTAAAGCTATTTCTATTATGAAAGAAGATGGTATTGATATTTCACATAATACATCCAATAACGTTGATGAGTACAGAACTATTGATTTTGATTTTGTAATTACAGTATGCGATAATGCCAAAGAAAAATGCCCCTACTTCCCTACTAAAGCAAAAAAATTTCATCATAATTTTCCCGACCCGGCAAAAACAAAAGGCAGCGATGAAGAAATAATGAATGCATTTAGAAAAGTAAGAGGAATGATAAAAGAATATTGCCGAAATTTTATTAAAGAGAATTTATGAGAAAATATTTAGCGGAAATAATCGGAACATTTGCCCTTGTATTTTGCGGAACAGGAGCAATTATTATTAATCAGGAAAGCGGTGGCGTAATTACCCATGTAGGTATAGCAATAACCTTTGGTTTAATTGTAGCCTCCATGATTTATGCAATCGGAGATATTTCGGGCGCCCATCTAAATCCTGCTGTTACAATTGCTTTTTGGGTGGCTAAAGAATTTCCTGGTAAAGAAATTTTTCCATACTTAGTAAGTCAAACCGTTGGTGCTTTTTTGGCGAGTCTGACATTAAAATATTTATTTCCTGCAAACAATTTATTAGGTGCAACTTTACCATCTGGATTACCGATGCAATCGTTTATTTTAGAATTAATTCTCACATTTTTTTTAATGTTTGTTATACTTCATGTTGCTAAAGGCAGTAAAGAACAAGGTATGTTTGCAGGGTTGGCAATTGGTTTTGTTGTTTTACTCGAAGCCATGTTTGCAGGGCCAATTTGCGGAGCATCTATGAACCCGATAAGATCCTTAGCACCTGCTGTTGTTTCCGGACATTTAGAATATGTATGGATTTATCTTTCTGCGCCTGTGTTGGGAGCAATTTTAGCAGTATTATGCTGGACTGTTTTAAAACCAAAAACTAATAAAAAATAATTTTAATGAAAGCAAAAAAATCTATTTGGACAACAATTACAGGAAGTTTCACATCGGCCGCGCCAATTTTATTATCCTGTTGTAAAAGCGGAGCGTGCGTAGGTGTTTGCGCCAGTCCTATTGCGTCACTATTCGGAGTTTCTTCTGCAACTATTGCAAGTTCTCCTTTAGTAAGTGCACTCGAACCTTTATTAATAGCCATTAGTGCGGTTTCATTTACCGTTTCTTATTATTCGCTTTATGTTTTGCCCAAATTTAATTGCAATACTGAAGGTGCTTGCGCTTGTGCACCAACCGAAAAAGAAAAACGTAAAACTAAAATCAATAAATCAGTTTTCTGGATTGGGTTAATTTTAAGTATCGGTTTCCTGAGTTATTTTGAATATTCAAAATATCAAGCGGCAAGCAGTAATGGGATAGAATGTTCTTCATCAGAATGTGCTCCCGGCGAATGTTCAACTGAATCCAATGCATCCAATACTTTTTCTGCCGACTCCACTTCTTCGTGCGATTCTACTTCCAATTGTTGCCAACCAAAAGAACATTAAATTTAAAGTGCTATAGCGTTTTCAACAACAACAGAACATATTATAGCAGAATTAATCAACTTGTTGGATTTGCCTCATTGTATCTGTACAATACTCATTATCAGCATCTTTTGCATACAGATTTTTAACCGCTTAACATCTTTTATACCTCATTATGGAATTTAACTCTTGCAGGATAAAGTTTTTGCTTTATATTGCAACCAAATACTGTTTTACTCAATTATTGGAATATGTCGAAGAAAAGCAATAAAAAATCGTCAAAAAATAAGGTTTCAAAGAATAAAGTCGTAAAAAAGAAAGTCGCAAAAAAATCTACGCATAAAGCTTCTAAAAAAGCCGTAGCAAAAAAGAAACCTTCCTCTGCAAAAAAAATTAAGGCAAGCAAAGCTGCTCCCAAAAAAAAGGTTGTTGTCAAAAAAATAAAAAAACCTGTAAAACCGGTTAAAAAGGCAATCGTTAAAAAAGTTACTCTTCCTGCAAAATCTGTTACCAAAGTAGTCGCAACTCCTGTTGCTAAACCCGTAAAAGTTATTGCAGAAAAACCTGTAAAAATTATTCCTGTTAAAACCCCCAAGCCACCCAGAAAAGTAAAACCCACAGGCCCCCGAAATCTCGTTCCGGTTATTTCTAAAAAAAGTATTGTTATTGATATAAAGATGGGTCCAGAGCCAAAAGGTCGTTTTGAACTAGAATACGTAGTACATTCTTCCGCACCTATTTTGTTTGAATTTTTAACAACACCAAGCGGCTTATCAGAATGGTTTTGCGACGATGTAAATATTCGCAACGGCATTTATTCTTTTAAATGGGAAGAAAATGAACAACTTGCGCGTGTTGTAAAATTAATAGAAGAAAAACACGTGCGTTTTCAATGGATTGATAAAACCGATAACAGTTTTTTCGAGTTTCGTATAGAGCGCGATGATCTTACCAATGATATTTCTTTAATAGTGACCGATTTTGCCGAAACAGAGGAAGAAAAAATATCTTCTTCACTTTTATGGAATAGCCAAATAGCTAAACTCATGCACGTATTAGGAAGCTATTTTTAGAAATTTTTCTCAGCTAAAATTTTACCACTGACTGGGGCCGAATTTTTTTTGAACCCATGCGCTTTTTTGAAAAGTCATCAATGCGAGCTCATTCCAAACAATAAATACGCCAACTGCAAACAAGGGGGAATTAAAGGTGTTTTTGATAAAATGATTCCCCTGAAACAAGAGCCGATAACCTACATCTCCTTCAACTCCTAGCCATTTAAAAATAGTAAATTTCACATTCACTTCGGGTTCATACAAAAAACAAAAACCCGCATCATCTTTTTTATTTAGCCCTTTATAAGAATAATTATACCCTAATTTTCCCACACCCACTTGCAGTGGTACACTAAATTCCCATCGCTTAGATTTAAAATAAATGTAATTGAAATAACAACAAACGTATTGCAGTGATAAGCGTCTGTTTACAGCGGTATCTTTTTTAGCTTCATTATCGTAAAAAACATATTTATTATAAATGGGAGTATTTACATTTAGCCAGGCATAGCCTACTCCCATAGCAATTTTCTTACCAAATTCTACACCCAATTTAAGGCAATGTACGCCCACACGTTTGTTATCAACAAATGAATTTCTCGAGTCAAAATCAACATTAAAACTCTTCTTTCCATGAAACGCCTTATGCAAAGAGTCGACAAACTGTGCCAAACAAAGGTTTGCACTGATATAAAAAAATATAAAGAGAAGCTTTTTCAACAGCAAAAATTGGGTTTTACAAAATTCAGTAAAAACAACAAAGCAGCCGCAAAAAGCCTAAAATACAATTAACAATATGTGGCTTAAAAGTTGCTGGTTTTACCCCGAAACTTTGTGCAAATTATGCGTAATTCGCATCTAAAGGTATATACCGTAAATTGCGTAAAGCCAAAAGACATATTTGTATTATGGGAAGGCAAAAAATTCTTTTTTTACTTTGCCTTCTATTTTGCTCTTTTTTGTCGTTTTCACAATTTAAAAATGAAGGAGAACTTAAAAAACAGGCTACTCAGTATTTTGAAGATGAAGATTATGCCAACGGATTTAAACTATACTCTCAACTTGTAGCCAACTACCCCAAAGACCCTTCGCACAATTACCGACTTGGAGTTTGTATGCTTTTTTCTGACCCAAACAAGAAAAAATGTATGCCCTATCTGAAACTTGCTATTGATCATATCAAAGATTCCGAGAAAGAAGCTTATTTCTATTTAGGAAAAGCATACCACTTAAATTTTCAATTTGATGAGGCTATAAAATATTACAACTTATACAAGCTATCAGGCGCTTCTTCCTCCATGCAAAAAAAATTACTGGTAGATCATGAAATTCAATGTTGTAAAAATGGTAAGCGCTTATTGGCTAACCTCCGTGAGCTGGTTATACTCGATAAAAAAGAACTTAGCCTCACCGACTATTTTCGCAGTTACGATTTAAAAGATATAGGTGGAAAACTTTTAGTAAAGCCCGCTGATTTTACAAGTATCGCCGATAAAAAGAAAAAAGATAAATCAATTATTTATTTGCCCGCCAATAAAGAACTTGTGTATTACGCCAGCTACGGAGAAAAAGGTGATAACAAAGATATTTACATTGTACGCCGGATGCCGGATGGCAATTGGAGCAAACCCGAAACTTTAGGAGAACCCATCAATACAATTTACGATGAAGACTTTCCGTTTCTGCACCCTAACGGAAAAATTTTATATTTCGCTTCTAAGGGACACAACAGTATGGGTGGTTACGATATTTTTAAATCGGAATTTGATGATGCAGGCAATGTGTGGAAAGAACCCGTTAATCTCGATTTCCCAATCAACTCACCCGATGATGATGTTTTATTTATTACCGACTCACTCGAAAAAATTGCTTTTCTGGCAAGCACAAGACAAAGTCCTTTGGGAAGAATTGACGTGTATAAAATTTTAACAGAGCGCCGCCCGGCGGAATACGCTTTCATAAAAGGGACTGTTGTTAAAAAGAATGAAAATCAGAGTGTACAGTCAAAAATAAATGTAAAAAATATTGATAACGGAGAAGATGCCGGAACATTTTTGGCTGATGAAAATGGAGAATACGCAATTAAAATACCAAACGGAGGTAAATACATTTTCACAGTAGAAACACCGGGATATCCTACACAATCAGAAGGTGTAACGCTACCTACAGCTTACGACTACAAACCCTACAGGCAAACGATAGAATACAACGATCAAAAATTACAAATCACAAACTTTTTTGAAACCAACGATAACGACGAAAATAATTATGCGCAATATCTTAAGTTGATTGAAGAGAAAACTAAAATGAATGTAAATGCCGGTGATTTTGATATTAATCCAAATAATCCGCTGACTACCAATTCAACAACTAACCCGAAAAACAACACAGCGAATACCGAAGTAAAAAACACAGAGACCGTTACTACAACAACATCAAATCCGACCAATACAAATTCAACTAAAACTAATTTAAACAACAAAGAATTAGTTAAGATGGCCAACGATGATGCAAAAGAATTGCAACAAAATGCCGATAGCCTCAAAAAAGATGCGGCAGTAGCATTCAGCGCAGCTAACTCAAAACAAGATCAAGCCAACGAGAAAAAACAAGAAGCGCAAGATTTACAAAACAAAGCCAATACCGAAACTAATTCTGTACAAAAACAGGAACTTACCGCGCAGGCGGAAAAAGCAAAAGAAGAAGCAGATTTGTATGTTAATCAGGCCAACACAGCAAATAACATTGCCAAACAAATGGAAGTAGATGCTACTAACAAACAAAAAGAAGCCGACTTAAATGCACAGTACGCAAAAGCTTTAGAAGAAGCCGAGAAAACAAAAAATAACAAACAAGCCATTGCTAAATTAGAAGAACTCCAAAAACAATTAGAAGAAGCTACTAAACAAAAAAGTCAGACCAGCAATTTAGTAGAATCTATAAAAGCCGATGCACAAAACAAAGAACAGGAGTTGCAAAGCGCCGAAACCAAACAAAAAAAACTGGATGCTATTATAACAGAGCTTAACAAACAATACGCCGACTTAGATAAACAAGAAAAAGAAACAAATGATAAAGATTTGCTTGAAAATATTAAAACACAAAAAGAAGAAATTACTAGTGATCTTAACGAAAAACAAAAAGAATCGCTAACCAATCAAACTAAAATTGTTGTATTAAAAGAAGAAGCAGATGCGCTGAAAAGTCAGGCAGAATACGCTTCTAACATTTTATCGGGTACTGCGGCAACAAATACAGTAAGTACGGCTAACAACGAAATAAAAAATACAACAAATGAAAATCCTCCGCAAACAACAGGTTTTGAAATTGAATCGAAAAAATATACCGATGAACTTGAAGCATTAAGTAATTCGGATACTAATCTAGATAACAACAAAAAGAAATCGGAAATTTTAAATCAATACACAGCAGCTACCGACAAAGAACTAAAAGATAAAAAAGAAGAAATAAAAAAGGCCAAAACGCAGAATGAAAAAACAGCTCTCACTAAAGAAATTAAACAACTCAGCGATAAGAAAACTCAATTAGAGAAAGAAACAAAAATAGTCAACGCTCAAATTAAAGAACAGGAGAAACAAGTTTCAGTTGTAGCAACAAACAACAACCCCGATACAACAAACAATACGGTTACAAGCAATACGACAACAGCCGTTGAAGTAAATAATAATCCAACCAATACAACTAACCCAATAGTTACCAATACCACAAACGAAGACCCCAAGCTAAAATCTTTAAATGAATTGCTAAACGAAGCGTTGGGTGGTTATACAGAAGAGAAAAAAGTTTTTGGCGAAATAACATACAGCGACCAAAAAGCGCTTCAACTAAAAAAACAAGCTGATGAAAAATTTACCGGTTTACAGCAAAACAATACTCGGCTCGAACAACAATTAGAAGAGCTGAAAGCTCAGTTATCCGACAATAGCGGCAACGAACAAAAAATACAGGAAAAAACCAAACAGGCGGATGATTTAACTGCACAAGCGCTTCAAATACGCAAAGAAGCCAAAACAATGACAGGTTCAGATAAGCAAAGTGCTTTGAATAAAATTTTAGCGCTCGAGAAAGAAGCTTCTGCTTTAAAATACCAGATTGCAAAAGATCAGTACCAAATGGATGACAATATATTTGAATCTAACAAAGCAGCTATTACTAAAATTGAGCAACAAAATAAAAAACAAAGTCCGGAGATACAACAGGCAAAAAATTTAACGCTACAATCTGAGAAAATAAAACTGGATGCTGCAAAACTTCGTGAAGAAGCAGAAAAAGAGCCTTCGCAGGAAGCACGCACAGGCGCCCTCAGCAATGCCGATCAAAAAGAAAAAGAGGCGCTGGCAAAACAAGAAGAAGCATTAGCCCTATTGAAGAAAGCTAACCCCAATGCAAATACAAAACAAAATGATGCGGCCATAGAAAAACAAATTGCTGAAATTAAAAACCAACTGGATAAAGAAAAACAAACAGATAACAGCGCTTTAAAATTACTGACAGATGCTAATAAAGCCGAATATACTGCGTCATTAAATGAATACAGTACAGAAGAAAAGAAAAGCGGTGCAAATTATGATGCACAGGAACTAAAAGCAAAAGCAGAGAACAGCGATAAAGATGCTGCTCTTGATTTAGCCAAAATTTTAACTACCAAAGACGAACTGCAAAAACGCGATTTGTATTTAAGCGCTAATAGTAAATTAGAAGAAGCCATTACACAAATCAGAAAAGCAAAACAAGCATTATCAGCAGAGAGTGCAGTTGCTACCGATACTGTTACACCTGTAAACACCAATACAGTTGAACCGATTAGCACGGAAACAACTACCGCAGCAACCAATACTGTTACAACCGATGTGGTAGAAAGCAATACTACAACTCCGGTAAATACCAATACGGTAGAGCCGGTAAATACAAACACAGTTACTTCTGTAAATACAAATGCTTTAACCGAAACGCAGGTTACACAAATTAAAAATACGACCGAGTACCAAAAAGTTACTTCTTTAAAAAACAGTGTAAATAAATACAATGATGCAGCCAATAACGATGTAGAAAAAGCCCAAGAAGAAAATATAAAAGCTGCACAGTTAACTCAGGAAGCTTCTACTATGCCTGATGGCCCTGATAAGCAAAAGAAAGAACAAGAAGCACAGTTAGCCAAACAAAAATCCGATTCACTGCAGGAAATGTCAAGCAACACACGTGCTTATGCCAATTCTAAAAAACAAGAATTGGATGATTACACGCAAGCACTCGATAAAACAACGATTGATAATATTGAAGCAGTTTCTTTTCAACCAACCACGGAAACTCCTTCTAAACAAAATGAAGATTACTCTTCCGATTTCAACAAAAAAACAATCCAGCTTGATGAACAGCTAGTTAATTTACGTGATAAATCAAGCAATCCGGATAATCTCAATCAACAAAATGAACTTCTTACTACTTACATTAACGCTATAGAAAGTGAAGTTTCGAAAAAGAAAAAGCAACAGACTTCAACCGGCAATCAGGAGGAAAAAAATAAAATAGCGCAAGAAATTAAAACACTACAGTTGCAAAAAATTAAACTTAATAACGAGCGTTCCACAAATGAAAACAATATAAAATTAGCCGGTGGCACGAACACAGTTACAAATAACCAGCCAAGAAATAATCAGCCTACAAATAATTCCAACACGCCCGCTACATCTACAGAAAAATATTTAAATGAAGTTGGCTTTGAAGTAAAAAAGGACAATGCATATTCTGCAAGCAATCCTATACCGGTTGATGAAAAATTACCTGACGGGCTTTTCTTTCGTGTGCAAATTGGCGCCTTTAAAAACCAAATTTCGGCAGATAGATTTAGTGGTTTGGCACCTATTGGCGCAGAAAACACACCGTCTGGGTTGGTACGCTACCAAGTAGGTATGTTCAATAAATACCAAACAGCCAACGCTGTTAAAAATGATTTGCGAAAACTTAAATACAATGATGCTTTTGTAGTGGCATACCGCGATGGCAAACGAATCAGCTTAGCAGAAGCTTTAGATACTTTACGAAAAACCGGAGAAGATGTTACGCCTAATGCAAACAGCACGGCGGGTATTTCAACTAACAGTAATATTCCAATTAATCCTGAGGCAACTGCTTTAACGACGGCTCCTGTAAAAACAAGCGGAGAATTAAATACCATGAATGGAGTTTTTTACACTATACAAATTGGTGTTTACGGCAACAATGTAAGTGCTGCCGGCTTGCTTAATTTAAGTCCGGTTTATAAAGAAGCATTGCCTACAGGTTATAATCGTTACACCGCAGGTATTTACAATAATTTTGATAAAGTAAAAACCGATAGAGCAAGGGTAAATTCATTAGGTATTAACGATGCTTTTGTAAGCGGGTATTTAAACGGACAAAGAGTTACTGTTAACGAGCCGCTTGATAAACTATCCGGTAACGCACAGTTCTTACCTGAAAGACCAATTATTTTTCCAACCGGAAATCAAAATCAGGCCACCAACAATACAAATACGATAACTACTAATGTGAAACCGTTTACTAATGGAGTAACGCAAGGCCCTGCTCCTACTGCGTTAAACGGTGTAAAAACTACCGATGCAGGAATTACATTTAAAGTACAAATTGGTGCTTACCGAAATCAGGTGCCGGCTGCTATTGCAAACAATTGGTTAAAAATAAAAGCCTGGCCAATTAAATACGCGCAGGTTAATGATTTGTACTTATACACCGCCGGTTCTTTTGTAGAATCGCGATTTGCCAAGGCTTTGAAAGCGGAAATTATTTCATTGGGAATTACAGATGCTTTTGTTACTGTATTTAAAGACGGTAAAAAACTTTACGGTGCAGAAGCTGCACAATATTTAAACAGGTAATTTTATTTTCTTCCTCCTTTTTGAATGCACAATAGCATTAAGAATTAAAAAATCAATTGATTATTTTTTTATAGATTTTTTCTCCGGTAGTTGAAATAACTAAAATGATTAATGTCTGATTTACGTACTTAGAAGCGTTAATGTAAATCTATTCATTTAGCATCACTTGCAATTTTTACAAGCATTACAAGGTTTGGCGCCGGTACATGTAGCACAACAATTTTCAGGTCTTGTTAATGCATAAGTTGTGATAGCAGAAAGAGCAAGCACGCCGGCAACAATTATTATTTTGAATTTTCTTTTCATGTTTTTATATTTTATTAATTTTTAGCAGCTTCTCTTGTAGCTCTAATTAACTTTTCATTCCTTTTGTCGGCGTTATAATTACTAACTATAAGAATAGCATGTATTACTCCCGGTATCCAAAAGCAAATTGTAAGAATGATACTAAGTATAAATGCTCCTACTCTACCTGTTGTAAGTACAGCCAATGGAGGCAAAATGATGCACAAAAAATATCTCATTTTTATTTTATTTGTTTTTCTATATCATTAATTTGGCTTTTCAATTGCTCAACAATTTTTGTCTGGTCGGCAATTTGCTGTGCTTTCTCATCTTCACTTCTAAGCAGTTTCCATGTTTCAGTATCATCCAATTTGGATTGTTCAGCAGCTAATTGAGATTTTAAGTCAATTACTTGTTGCTTCATTGCTTCCTGCTTTGCAACATCTGCAGCATTAGCAATAGAATCTTGGACAATCTGTAATCTTTCTTTTGCGTCTAACTCAGCTTTAGATGGTCCACATGAAGTGATGACACAAGAAGATACAATCAGGGTTAAAATAGTTTTTTTCATAGGTTATTTTTGTTGAGTTATAAAACACTTCCTTTTACGAGAAAATACTCCGCTAAAATATGTTTGGAATTTTGTAATATCAATTAGGGAAACCCCTTGATATTTGGTAATTCTGGAAAATTATTCAGGGGTTTCCCTTAGTTTTTTGTAAAAAAGTTCAAAATAAAAACCCACCTCAATTTGAGCGCGGGTTTTTGTTTTATTAGCAATTAAAAATTATTGCTGTCTTATCATTCTTTTTGTAGCGATTATTTTGCCGTCAACAATAAGCGTGTAGCTGTATATGCCGTTAGTTAAATCATTAGCAAAAACATTTAGTTGTCCTTTGCCTGCTGTTTTAATGTCAACCGATTTAATCAACTGACCATTACTGTCATAAAATAAAATTTGCGCAGAGTTGAAATTTGCAGGGATGTTATAACCAATAACAGTTTGTTCTGCAAAAGGATTTGGTACAGCATCGTTTAAAACAATGGCGTTTACATTATTTAACTCAACGTTTATAGAACCTACGTTTTTATTATCACCTGTACTTCCGTTACTATTATTATTTTGAATGCTACGGTTTCCTGTGCCGTTGGTACAGCAATTAGTTACAATCTGGTTTATTTGATTTTGCAGGGCTTTGTTAATAGAATCTTGTTTGGTAATTAATGAATCCTGCTTATGAATAACTTTTTTTAAACTGTCTCCGTTTCCACTTAATTCTTGTACAGCCTTTACTAATGGTACAACAAATTCCGCATAATTCAATCCGTAATGAGAATTGCTGTTTGGTGGATGGCTTACTATTGAAGATGTGAAACCAATTTGTTGAGCGGTCTGTTCAACCTCCTGGGCTATAAAACCTGAGTGAACTGTTGCTGTTGATGCAGTGAAATCCATTCCTTTTCTATGTGAAGTTTTCATGCTATCAGGCATGTTTTGAATAAGAAAATCATCTAATGCTTTAGTATCCATATTATAAGTAACCGGACGCAACTTGTTAATAAATGCCAAGCCCTTTACGTTTTCAGTCACATTATTTTTAAAACGTCCGTCACTTGCATTTACAACGCCAACGTGGCTATATAATACAGTATTAACATTTCCAAAATACATCATATTGCTTGCAGTTGTTATTGCACTATAACCTATTGCGCTAGCGCTAGAATAATTGGCGGCATTCGCATCAGCATTAGAACCAAGAAAAGTATTATAAGTACCGCCATCATATGCTCCGCCTGCGTAATAACCAACCGCAGTATTGTTATAACCTGTTGTATTATTAAAAAGAGCCTCGAGCCCAACAGCCGAGTTTTGTTCCCCTGACGTATTTTTATATAAAGCCGCATAACCGATAGCACTATTATCAATTCCACTATTATTAGTTTTTAAACTTTGATAACCAACAGCTGTATTATTTCCGGCAGTAGTATTTTGTAAAGATTGATAACCGACAGCTGTATTTTCATGAACCGTAGAAGCTGTTGCTAATGCATAAGCGCCAATTGCAGTATTGTATAGACCTGATGAATTGAGCTTAAGTGCATCATACCCGGTTGCGGTATTATAAGCGCCTGACGAATTTGTTTTAAGTGCCTCATAACCGAGCGCAGAATTACCATCTGCTGTATTTGAATTAAGTGAATAAGCACCATAAGCGCTATTATAATTGTTGGTAGAATTGGTTGCGAGTGCATAGCTTCCAAAAGCACAGTTGTTAGAACCGCTAAGATTTAATTGAAGAGCATCAGTTCCAAAAGCATCATTATCTCCACCCCCAGCATTTGTAGTAAGTGCTTGATATCCGTACGCATTATTATTGTCACTTGTATTTGCATTAAGCGCCTTATATCCGGTTGCAGTGTTGTTACTTCCTGTTGAGTTTGAATAAAGCGATTGATGCCCAATTGCGGTATTATTAGCTCCAGTTGTATTACTGTAAAGCGCTTGATAACCAAAAGCGTTATTGGGTGTACCGGTATTATTATAAAGTGCATCAAATCCAAAAGCATTATTATTTGACCCTGTTGTATTCTTGTATCCTGCCTGAGAGCCGAAAAAACAACTGCTTGAAAAAGAATTAGCTGCTCCTGCCCCAAAACCACCGGCATTGTACCCAAAAATAGCGTTATCCTGTCCTGTTTGATTATAGTAACCGGATTGAAAACCACTGGCAGTATTGTTGAAACCGGTTGAATTTGAATAAAGCGCACGGAAGCCTACAGCAATATTTTGAAAACCATTACTGGTAGTGGTGGGGCTGTTGTAATAAAGTGCTTCATTTCCTACTGCAACATTGTACGTGAAGTTTTCACCGGAATAGGCTTGTGTATATAGTGCATAAGACCCTACTGCGACATTTTCAAAATTAGTAGTATTATTATAACCGGCATAAGCACCTAAAAATGTATTGAGTCCTCCAAAAGTATTTGAGTAACCTGATGAACTTCCAACAAAAGTATTTTTCTGACAAATGCCTTCAGCATCTCCATTACAGTTATTATATCCGGCCTCGTAACCAATAAAAGTATGGTCGTTACCGCCAGTGGAATGTGAATTGGTATTAAACCCAGCTGCGTAACCGTTAAATGTGTTTTTTGTTCCTCCCACATTTGTAAAACCTGCACCGTTGCCGGTAAAAGTATTGTATAAACCCGTAGTGCTTGCACCTGCGCCAACACCTACAAAAATATTTTCGGGATGACCTTTATGCCATAATACAGTATTGGCGTTTATTTGATAGCCATTTGTACTAGTATTAATGTTTAAATCTCCTCCTGCGGTGAGAATTAATTTAAGCGTGTTGTTTGTGTACATGTTAAGTGGATTATTTCCACTTTCTCCTAACTTATCAGCTGCACCTCCATTATTCAGTGCAGTTAGCCAGTTTTGCGACCAAGCGGTCTGATTAATTAATACAAGCGCAAAAATTATTGCACTTGCAATTGTTTTGATTTGTTTTTTCATTTGTTTTATTTTTAATGTTTATTCCTGTTGAACTGTTAGTTTTAGTTCACGTGGCTGGTCAACAAGATTATCCAACTGTATGAACATTAAAAATTAATTGAAATGATTATTGAAGTAATTATGTTAGAAAAATTAGCACCTTCATTCGTATCTGATTTAGGAGAAGTTATCGTATATGATGGAGTAGAAGGCACATAAGGAACAGTAGTAACAATATTTTCATAATTGCTGCTGCCTAATTTATAATAATAAAAAGCAGAGGAAAATTCTGCTCCCACAGACAGCCCCCTGTATGCTTTTATGGATAAGCCGATAAAAGGACCAACTCCTAATGCGAATCCTCCTCCTTCCTTTATTGCCTGATTGTCGCTTGATAGAAAATTATTTGTTGCCCTTTCATAAACTTCATCATGCACATTACCAATAACCTTATTATAGTATTTATAGCTTAATTGAAATCCGGCATAAGGGTTTATTATTTTGTACTTAAGGTTCCATAAAACGCCCGGCGAAATGTTAATCACGGAACTCTTTGCTTTAACAAAGTAAAGGCCGTAATTGGATGAAGGCGTAAGGCCAACATCCGTAACTTCACGTGTGTCCGCTGTTTCTTCAATATTATATTCTGTAATTTTTGCAGATAATCTTAAAGAAAAATTCTCTTGCACTTTATAAGAAATATTTAATCCTGTACTGTATGATTTATCTTTTCTATGACCTAAATGGAGGAATCTTTGATTAAAATCAAAACCTCCTTCGGTTTGAATAGGCTCAACGGTATTTAAAAGCACTCCTATTTGCCATTTGTTTTCTTTCTGCTCATTATGTGTTTGAGCAAAGACTGAAGTATATGTGAGCGAAGAGAAAAACATTGCTGATAAAAAAGTTTTTGTTTTCATTGGAGAGGTTTTGGTTTACCTCAAAGGTACTGTATTTAATTTTTCTTCCGTTTTTTCAATATTACTGAGTTCATCTAATGTGTCATAACATTCTTCCATTAATAATTGCTCCATCCTAATGTTACATGCATTGAAGCAAGATGGACGCAACAGAGACATTTTAATTTGGAACAATAGTTTTGTATTCACGTAGAAAATTATTTCTGCTAAAGTATCTTGTGAAATACATAAAAACAATTAGGGAAACCCCTTGAAATGGAGCGATTATGAGAAAAAATTCAGTGGTTCCCCTTGCTTTTTTGTAAAATGAAGTTTTTTTAGCCGACGCAAAATTTTTAATTAATATCTTAGCTTTTCGATAAAGAGTAAATTTTTATGGTCGAAGAAATAAATATTATAGTTGTTGATGACCAAAAATTATTTCGTGAGGGAATTTCCTCATTAATGAAAGATTTTAACATTAACGTTGTTGCTGAAGCAGAAAATGGTTTGCAGCTTTTAAAATTGCTTAAAACAATTACGCCGGATGCCGTGTTGTTGGATTTAGAAATGGATGGTCTTGACGGAAACGAAACTTTTGATAGAGTACAAGAAGAATTTCCGGGAACTAAAATTATTATTGTAACGATGTATGATGATGAAGTATTAATAAAAGATTTTTTTAACAGAGGAGCTTGTGCTTTTTTGACAAAAGATTCTAGTGGAGAAGAAATGGACAAAGCTATTAGAAGCGTTAAATCTACCGGTCAATACAAAGGTAATCTTCCTGCACTTGAGCTAAAAAGAATAAGAAGTGCAAAAAAATACTATTATGAATTAATTTATACAAGAAGAGAAAGGGAAATAATATGCTTGTTGTGTAAAAGTAAAACAACTACAGAGATAGCTTTAGAATTAAATATTTCTGAAAAGACGATTGAAACGAATCTTACCGAAATTTACAAAAAAACGAAAGTTAAATCGCGTCCGGAATTTATAAAACATGCTTTTAAAGAAGGGTTAAATTATTTAGGAACATTTCCGGCTTCTCAGATTTAAATAAAATTTGTTTGATGATTAGTATTGTAATTGGATTTTCGGCTTACTCCCTTTTTTATTTACAAGATAAAACAATCAATACAACTACTATAGCTGCAAGATGTGTGTAGGTTACTATGATAATCAGTTTTTTCATTTAGTAGGTTTTGACGCTACAATTGTAAGACAAATATTTTAAATAAATGCACGTAGTTTCCGCAATTAATAATTTGCGGAAACTACCTGTTTTTACCCGTATTTATACCTGTTTTTTGAATTATTACTTTCTCTTTTTTTGAGAATTATCTTGGGTCCGAGCCGGCATTTTGGACACCGTTAGCATCAAAATATACAGTAGTTTCATTTTGCATCGAATTGCCAACGGCATCTAATCGGAGCAACATAGGTACTGAAGCTATTAATGGGTTTACGCATAATAGCGCGAAGAAAAGCATTACCAAAGTTATATTTTTAAGTTTTTTCATGTTTACTATTTTAGTAAAGACCCTAAATAATTTTAATTTTTGTAATAATTTTTTTGCGGATTAAAAAGCAAATTGTATGTAACATTAAAACCTATGCAACGTATAGCTGTAAGAATAAGGAAATCTGTAGCTGTATTTTTCCATTTTTTATTTTTGGCTTTTTTGTCTGAACAGTTTTTATTTACATAATAGGCTAACGTAAGACCGTCAATTGAACGTTTGGTGGTGCGTAGCATATGGTAAGCATCGGTAGTGCAGACAAAAACATTAGTGCTGCCTGTAAACTTTGGTCCCATAGCGCAATTACCCTCTTTGTATTTATTTTTCCAGCTTACTGAAGGATCCCAAAACTGGTTATTAATTTTCGGGAAACGTTTCTTAAACCCGTTATCATAGTGAAAACTTATGCTTTCTATGGTTCCATCTAACATGCCGGATACAAGCATGGACGAACCTGTTATTATATAGTCTTTCCATTTCCTCTGCGCAGATACTGAATAATGCAATGAAAGGATTAAAACAAGGCTTGTAAATAGAATTCTATTTCTTGAATAGCTAATGATAAAAGTTTTCATGTTATTTGTTTTGAAAGAAGGTTAAACTTGAAAGGATATTAAGATAATCTAGTACTATTAATAAAACACCACTGAGAAATAAAATCATGGTAATCCAAAAGGTAATAATGTAAATGTGCCGCACTTCCGTAATTATTCTGTTTTTCATATTTTTATTTTTTAAAATCAATTGAAATTCCTGTCCTTAAAATTAAGCCCGTATTAAAAGCATCATGGTACAAGTGTCCTGGAAAATTAAATGAAGCACTACTTCCAAGACCCATACTGTTTACCCACTTTATGTTTTTAAACAGTTTTATTTTCAATCCCACTCCACCAAAAAACTCAAGGGATTTAAAACGCAGTTTGCAAACATCGCCTTCGTAGCCTTGGTTGGCCATGTGTTCTTCCCAAACCGCCTTTTTCCCAAATGATGCATTACGATAATAAGAGGTTGTAATAAAACAAAACAGTTCTAAATTTTTATTGTAGGCTTCATTTCCTATAGCATCTTCTCCTACAATGGTGTAATCATAATTGAATTGAACCCCCGAAAGATTTAAGGTTTTGTTTTGAATAATCGGACCGATTGAGTAAGTACGCCTGGTTTTTTTATAATACAGCATAGGCGAATATTGCCCCCCATACTGATTGGCGGAAATCATACCTGACGCGATAAATCCTAGATTTTGGTTGTGTTCGATAACAGGCCCTTGACAAAAGCCGTATTCAGCAATAAATAAGAAACTCAGTCCGAATAAAATCGATTTCGCTCTATTAAGAATGGCTACATTTTTGTTTTTTAAATTTTTCATTTGTTTTTGTTTTAATTGTTAGTAGTAATTTATTTTCTGTTTAGTTTAACTTTGTTATTCTATTTATAATGCCGGGTATCTTTTCTAAGGCCATAGATTTATCGAGACAATCATAAATATTAGCTTCTTTCAACTCTCTGTTGGTAAACTTGTCCAAAGGGTCCGTAATTAAAATCACTTTTAATTCGGGTTTAATATTTTTTAGGTACGCTAATGCCTTAACCCAGTTCCCGTCTGGAAGATTGGTAGATATGAAAATCCAATCCGGATTACTGTCAACAAACATTTTATACCCTTCATTCAAATTACTTGCATGACCAAGTACATGAGCCAAGGTTTTCTCTGCAATTAATTTGCTCAATTTTTTAATATAAGCAGTACCTTGGTTTATGATGAGAACTTTTTGTTGCCCCTCATTGTTATTTCTGTTGTTTACTAATACATTTTCCATGCAACAAAATTAGAGTAACGGGAGGCGTTAATAAATAGATGAAAGTCTGTTAATGATGTAATGCAATTCAGCAAGAGCATGTCATACATATGATGACAACTAACTGGAATAAAAAAACCGGATGCTATTCAGCGTCCGGTTTTGATAAGATGTATTAAATTTATTTTTAGATAATTATTCTTTCAAAAAGCAACTAGCCTTCTTATTTGCTAATTGCGATAACACAATACCTAGTTGTTCAAATTCCATTGATTTATCAAAGAAATATTCCGCACCTGCACTTCCGGCGGCGGCTCTGTGGCAATCATCAGCTAAATTAGATAACATAATTACTATTATTTCTGGGTGAGTGAATTTCACCCATTTCAAGAAATCAATCCCATTGCCGTCTGGCAACTGTATATCCAAGGTAATTACATCAATGCTATGATCTTTTATAATTTCTTGCGCTTGTGGCAATGTACCGGCAGCACCAACTATTGTTATTCCTTTCACGGAATTTAACATGCATTTTAAGTGAGAAATGATTTTCTCAGAATCATCTACTAATAATATATTGAGTTTGTTTAGCATAATTGAAATTTATACTACAAAGAAAGGATAATGGCCGTTTATCTGAATTAATACAATGTATTAAAAGTATGTAGTAGTTTATACTACAAGAAGGAAATTGATAAAGTGAAATTAAATCAAATGGTTACTTATCGTATAATAAGTAAGTTCGGCGCTGGTCTTTAAATTCATTTTTTCTAGAATACGCGCACGGTAGGTGCTTACGGTAGGTACGCTGAGCGACAATTCGTTGGCAATTTGAGAAATAGTTTTGCCTGCAGCTATAAGAAGAAGTGTTTGATATTCCCTGTCGGATAAAAGTTCATGAGGGGCTTTGTTGGTAGGATTTTCCAGCTGTCCGGCTATTTGTTCAGCTACTTGTGCTGTAACAAACTTCTTCCCTGCTAAAATTATATGTACAGCTTTTGCCAGTTCACCATCGTCGGCATCCTTCGCTAGATAACCGTATGCTCCCGCCTTTAAAGCTCGGATGGCAATTTGTTCCTCCGGATGCATGCTAAAAATAAGAGTTTTTATCTCCTGTTTTTCATCCTTCAATTGCTTTAAAGCATCCAGCCCGTTCCTACCGGGCATATCCATATCCATTATAAGTAAATCCCACGTATCCTCTTTTATCTTTTTAAAAACTTCAACTGTATTAATCGCTTCTCCAAATTTCGCTTCGGGAAATTCGTTTGAAAGAATTAACTTTACACCCTTGCGTATAGTGGCGTGATCATCGGCAATCAATATTTTTATCATATCAGTTAATTTTTGCTTTAAGTTCTACAGTCGTTCCTTCATCTTTCTTACTGTTTATCAGCAGTTGCGCTCCGGCCAGGTTGGCACGTTCGTGCATTCCCAGCAAACCCATAGAAAAAGGATTTGCTAATTTTTCACTTGCAATTCCTTTTCCATCATCCATTATTCTCATTGTCAGGTTTTTTTCTCCCTGTTCAACTTCAATCATAACTTCGCGGGCACCTGCATGCTTGGAAATATTAGTTAACGCCTCCTGACATATTCTGAAAAAGCAAGTAGAAAAATTTTTATCAAATTTATTTTGAATCACGTTAATTTTCAGTGTGCTTTTTATCGAATTTTTTTTATCGAATTCTTTTACAAGCCACTCAATAGATGGAACCAAGCCCAATGTATCCAATATTCCGGGGCGAAGCTCAGTGGCAATTTTCCTTAACGATTGTATGGTCTGGTCAACATCGTGCAAAATGCCGTTTGCTTGTTCTTCAACACCCTTAATTGATTCCGCCTGTTTTTTTAAATAGGAAATACTCATTTTAATCCCGGCTAATTGCTGTCCCAGTTCGTCATGTATTTCTCTGGCAAGGTGGGCTCTTTCTTCTTCCATTACGTGATTTAGGTGTCTGGCAAAACCTCTTATCTGTTCCTCTGATTTTATAAGTTTCTCCAGAGCATTTTCCTTTTCTTTTTCTATGTTTCGCATTTTTATCGTATGCATAATGGCTGAAGGAAGCCGTATTAAATTGTTTTTTAGAATGTAATCATCTGCCCCGTTTTTTATGCAGGATACTGCAAACTCTTCCGATACTGTTCCTGTAACTAATATAAAAGGTATATCTGCTTTGTGGCCTTGCGCAATACTAAGCGCTTCAATTGAATCGAATTGTGGTAGACAATGGTCAGAAAGAATTATATCGGGGTTAAAATATTTTAGTGCATCCTGTAAATCAGGTTTGTTATCCACCACTTTTATTTCACAATCAAGCTCTGAATTTTTAAGACAACGCTTAATCAGCTCTGCGTCGTACGGAGAATCTTCGAGGTGTAATATTTTTATTTTATTACTCATGGAGTTTTTATTTTGGGGGTTGATTTAATAGTATCCAGTATAATCCAAGTTCGGAAACTGCATCAAGGAATTTCTCAAACTTAACGGGCTTCACCACATAACTGTTTACGCCCAAACGATAACATTCCTGAATATCAGGGTCTTCTTTGGAGGAGGTGAGTACTATAACAGGTATTTTTTTTGTACGCTCATCGGATTTTATTTTTTGAAGCACTTGAATGCCGTTTATTTTGGGCATTTTTAAATCGAGTATTATTAGTTTGGGAGTATTTTCAATTTTACGTTTGGAATAATTTCCCTCCGAAAAAATAAAATCAAGGGCCTCCTGCCCGTCTTCCAGATGTATTAATTTGTTTGCCAGATTATTTTTTTTCAAGGCCCTGATGGTGAGTTCGGCATCGCTCATGCTGTCTTCTACTAAAAGAATTTCTACTTCGTAATTCATGTTTTGTTTTTTTTAAATGATTACACTGATTTTTAAAAATGATTACACTGATTTAGACCGATAACCTTTTGATTTCACAGCTTTTGTTTCCAAAATTTATTAATAAGCCTGTTTTGATTTTCGCTGCTTTCAAATAAGATAATAATTGATACTGAAATATTTTTGGTAAATGGCCATCAATGGCTTTAAATTCAATGATGACTTTATTTTCTACTATCAAATCGCATCTAAATTTTCCCGCTTTTTTGTTATGAAATATCACATCAAACTCCTTTTCACTTTCATACTTTATCTTTTCTTCTTCCAATAAAATAATAAATGCATTGTGATAAATTTTCTCCATAAAGCCCACGCCAATTTCGTTGTGTACTTTGAAGCACAACCCGATTATCTTTTCAGTTAAAGGATCTTGTTCGCTCTTTTCCATCTGTGTAATCTTTTTTTATCTGTGTAATCATTCTCGTGTTAACGAGAAATTAAATTGCGCCCCTTCGTTCACTTTTCCTTCTCCCCATACTTTGCCTTCGTGTTTGGCAATTATTCGCTGCACAATCGCAAGTCCTACTCCCACTCCTTCAAATTCACTTTCTTTGTGCAGCCTCTGGAATACTCCGAAAAGTTTATCATAATACTTCATGTCGAAACCCGCACCGTTGTCTTTTACCGAAAAAACAATTTCTCCATTCTTTTCTTCCGAAAATATTTCTACAACAGGATTTTTTTTCTTTGAAGAATACTTTATGGCATTTGAAATAAGGTTAAACATCACTTGGTACAGTAACCCGTAATCGGCTTTCACATGGTGTAGTTTACCAATTTTTATTTCTGCCTTATGTGAAAATGATTTAGCCATATCTATAAACACGCCTTCTACGAGTTCGTTCATGTTTATTTTTGCATGTTGTACTTCTTTGCGTCCCAGTTTCGAAAATGCGAGCAGGTCGTCTATTAACGTTCCCATTTTTATGGTATTGTAACTGATGTTTTCAATAATGCGCTTTCCCTCTTCGTCTAATTTTGTTCCATAGTCCTCATTGAGCATTTCGGCATAACCGTTCACTGCACGAAGGGGCGCTCTTAAATCGTGCGAAACGGAATAAGTAAATGCGTCTAATTCTTTGTTTAGTTCAATCAGTTGTTGTTCGGAATGAATACGTTCTGTAACATTGGACGACATAACCGTAACGCCAATAACTTGACCCTTACCATCAGTAATGGGGTTATATCTTGTTTCGTAATAATAGCGTGTAAGGTCTCCGAAAATTTCAAGCGTCATATGGCCTTCGCCCGCCAAAGCCTTGTCGCAGTTATTTTTTGCTTTTCCCTTTTCATCTTCATTTGTAATGTTGTCAAGCATACTCTTCCCTGTTATTACTTCTGTGCCGTAGGCTTGATGTGTGGCTGATTTAAAAGCCTCATTAAAAATCAGATATTGATATTCTTTATTAATCGAAAAGATAAGTATATCCTTATAACTTGTGATGGTCGATATTGAAAGGGAATTCTGAATTTCTAATTTTTCTTCACTTTCTTTTAATTGTTTTTCAGCTTCTTTACGTTTGGTAATATCTGCACAAATGGCTACATATTGATACGGTTTTTTATGTTCATCTAAAAAAGGAACAATGGTAGTACTTACCCAATAATAAGTTCCATCTTTTGCTTTGTTTTTTATATCGCCACTCCAGGTTTTTCCGTTTGCTATAGTACGCCATAATTCGCTAATAAATTCTTTTGTGTGGTACCCTGAATTAACAATACGGTGGTCTTGCCCTATTAATTCTTCTCTTTGGTATTGAGAAATTTTACAGAAATTATCATTTACTTGTTTAATAATTCCTTTGGTGTCTGTTATAGCAACAATACACGACTCATCCAATGCATATTTATAATCATATATTTCGTCCAAAATTTTTTTCAATAGATTTATGATGTTTATTACTTCTGCATCTCCCTACCTCCTTCAAAGTGGGGAAGTTTACTTGCATAAAACAAAATTGCGTTTATACAGTATTTCCTGACTGTCTTCTATTTTTACGCAACTCATTTTTTATGTTTTTAAATATGCTTAAAGTTCTTTCAAATAAACCACCAGTGTAAGCGTATAAATACCTGTTTTTATGTACCACGTATAAATACCTGTTTTTACCCGTATTTATACCTGTTTTTGTTTTAGTTAAAATGGCTAAACCCCTTGTATTTACTGGATTCTTATCTTTTGGGTAAAAATTGGGTGCGGAAAAATTACTCTAATCTCGGTAAATTTGGATAGAAACTAATTGTTTAACTTAAAACTTAAAAACTATGTCGTTTACAGGAGAAGAAGGTACCTACATTACCCTTACGCAGGGAAATACATGGACCACAAGCTATCGCACAGCAAACCCAAATGCCGTAAAAGCGCATTTTTATGGTAAAGTCAAATTAAGTCAGTTACTCAATCAAACGGGTTGCGTGGGTATAAGAATGTATCGAGCAATAGATGAAAATGGTGCTCTTGAATTAGTATTGGTAGGAGTAGCTGCAAGTGGAGCTGATATAACCTCCGGATTAATTTTAGACAGGTCAATACCATGTCCTTCTGCTTGCGATACCGGAAGCTCTTTATACGGAGGGTCCGGTCAATAATTATTAAAAATAATAAAAAATAAGGGCGGCGATGTTTTAAGCCGCCTTTATTATTAATTTCAACCCGAATGAATTATTAATATTTAATTAGAACATGTCAGAGAATCACGTTTACTATTTATACTTAGAGTATGCGTCTGCTTTATCAATATGCGTTCCGTTAATTGTTGTGTTTATTTTCAAAAAATATCTTAAATCACATTTTACCGTATTGTTTTATTTGATTTTTGCTGATTTACTATCAGAGATAACGTCGTATTATTTTTATAAATATAATTTAAATAATTTATTTATTTTTCGTTCCTATACAATCATACAATTTACGTTGCTAAGTATTTTTTATGTTAAAGTACTTTCTCCTTCAAAAATTACAGGATATATAAAAGGGTTTATTTTTGTTTTTTTTGCTGTTGCAGTACTTGATTTGTATTTACATGGCATTAAAACAATGGATGATTTATCTTTGTCAACAGCATCAATCTTATTAATATTATACTCTTTGTTTACTTTTTTTCAGATTATGCAAAACCAGGCGCATCTAAATATATTGTCGGAACCCTTGTTTTGGTTTAATACAGCGGTTTTAATTTATTTTTCGGGTGGGTTATTTTTATTTATTTTCAATACTTATGTTTTTAAACATTCAACAAAAATGCATAACGAGCTTTGGGGTAGCGTAAACTCCGTACTAAACATTATTTTTAACTTACTTTTAGCAACAGGGTTTTGGAAAACAAAGCACAGGCAGATATCATAGTTCTTATAGTAACGGGCTGTTTGGGTATGCTCATACTTGTTGCCTTTATTATTTTATTTGTGCTTTACTATCAAAAAAAAGTACTTGCCCAGCAAAACCAAATGCAGGTGGCAGAAAATAAATACCAACGCCGGTTACTTAGCGCTGCCATACAAGTAGAGGAAAAGGAACGTGAGCGTATTGCCAAAAATATTCATGATGATGTGGGCACACTTTTAAATGTATTAAAATTAAACTTAAATAAAATATCGCGCAATGCAAAAAATGAGGAGCTTACCAAAAATTTAAGTGCAGAAAATTTGTTGCTGTTGGAAGAATCTATTCAAAGTATAAGAGGTATAGCTAAAGATTTGGTTCCACCAACGCTTATAAAATTAGGCTATATAAAAGCACTTAATGAATTATGTAAACATATTAATAACTCCGGACAAATTACAATTACATTTCTTCAAAATGCTTTAGAAACCCGTTTACCGGAACAAACCGAGGTGCAATTATATCGGTTAACTCAGGAACTATTAAATAATATCATTAAACACACCGGTGCAAAAGAAATTACAATTGAGTTAAAACCGGTTAACTCATTTTATAATTTACTTATTTTTCATAATGGAAGAGGTATTACAACGCAGCAGGTAAATGAACTTTCTAAAGAACAAAAAGGACTTGGTTTAAAAAATATACAAAGTCGTGCACAACTTATTAATGCAAGTGTTGAGTATAATGCGCCAACAAAAGGCCATGCCAGCATTGCGGTTGAATTATTTTCGTAAAAATTATTATAAAATGTCAGATATTAAAAAGATAAAAAAATATAAAGTGGCGGTTGTTGACGACCAAAAATTGTTTAGGCAAGGAATTATTTCTTTGTTGGAAGAATTTGAAGAACTGAAAATAATTATTGAAGCCGAAAATGGTAAAGAACTTATGTGTGCTCTGAAAAAAGAACAACCTGAAGTAATACTATTAGACTTGGAAATGCCTGTAATGGATGGCATAGAAACTACAGAAAAAGTACGTAAAAAATACCCGGAAATAAAAATCATTATACTTACCATGCATGATGATGATTCTTTTATATCTCATCTAATCGAGAAAGGAGCAAATGGTTTTTTGTTAAAAGATAGTACTATTGAAACAGTTGTAGATGCTATTTATGCTGTTATAAATAATGGATTTCATTTTAATGACCGGGTATCTAAAGCTATGGTAAAAGGTTTGGTTAAGAGTCAGAAAATAAAACCAAGTTTTAATACTGCCAATTTAACAAACAAAGAAATGGAAATTCTTCAGCTTATATGTAAGGAATATTCGACAAAAGAAATAGCCGAAAAACTGGTTATAAGCACACGTACAGTAGAAGGACATAGAGATAATGTTTTGCACAAAATAGGTGCACGTAACATAGTGGGTATTGTAATGTACGCGATAAAAAATAATTTACTGGATTAAATTAAACAGCGCAAAAAATTAGAGTAAAGAAATATTCAAAAAAATATTCGAAAATGAGGAAGTGAATAAATGAACTTACTTAAGCGTATGTGACAATAAAGGAAATGTCAAAATAAAATCAAAATGCCTTTATAACTTCTTCAAGCTCGATGCCTCTCGAGCCTTTGATAAGAATGGTTTTATTTTTTACAGGATTTGTTTTAAAAAATTGAAATGCCTGCGCAGCAGTTTGAAAAGATTCTTGCCGACCAATTAGGTGGGTTTCTTTTTGTAAAGAAGAAAAAATAGGTCCGACTAAAATATAATCAGTTAATTTTTTTTCTTGCAACAAATGTATAAGAGCTTTGTGTTCTTCAATAGATTCTTGTCCTAATTCGAGCATATCTCCCAATACCAGCATTTTATTTTCGGCAAGCATGGCCGAAAAATTTTCAATAGCTGCTTGCATACTGCTTGGATTGGCGTTGTAGTAATCTAATATTAAGGTATTGTTTTCTGTTTTTAAAAGTTGCGAGCGGTTATTGGTGGGCTCGTATGTTTCGAGTGCATCTTTTATCAATCCATCTTCCACTTTAAAAAATGTGCCAACGCATGCCGCACACAAAGCATTGTAATAATTATAAATGCCGACTAATTTTGTTTTAACAAATTCCGCATTTTTTAATTCGGGTGCATGGTATCTGGTTTTCCAGGCAAGTTCTACAAATAAATTACTCTCGGAAAATTTTCCTACAACATCATAAAGTTTTTTTGTGCCATAGGTATATTTATTGTCGTCTTTCGCCAGATTGTGCAGAACCTCATCATCGCCATGTATGAAGACAGTTCCTTGTTTTTCTTTTAAGTACTTATATAATTCGCTCTTACCTTTTTTCACCCCTTCTATTCCGCCAAAACCTTCTAAATGAGCTTTGCCTATGTTGGTTATTATTCCAAAATTTGGTTCGGCAATTTTACACAGCATATCTATTTCGCCTTGGTGGTTTGCACCCATTTCTACCACAACCATTTGGTGTTCTTTGGTAATGGTAAGTAAAGTAAGGGGCACACCGATATGATTATTTAAATTGCCCTTTGTATATTGTACTTTAAATTTTTTTGAGAGAACCGCGTGCACCAATTCTTTTGTTGTTGTTTTTCCATTACTGCCTGTAATTGCAATTACCGGAATATTTAATTGAGCACGATGATAATTTGCTACTTGTTGAAGCGTAGTAAGCACGTCGTTTACAAGAATGTATTTATCATTCTTTACAAGTGCCTTTTCATCTACTACAACATACGCACAACCTTTTTCCAAGGCATCTGCCGCAAAATTATTTCCGTTAAAATTTTCTCCTTTCAGTGCAAAATAAACAGAGCCTGCCGCAATTTTTCGTGTATCGGTTGTAATGCTTTGATGACATCGCAAAAATATTTCGTATATAGATTTTATATCCATTAAATCTGTTTGCTTAAAGGACTAAAATAAAAAAGCCCCGGTTATTATAACCGAGGCTTCAATTAGTTTTATCAACAAAATTATTTTCCTAAACCGGTTGGGCTACCTACGCGAGTCATAGCACAACGGAATCCGATATAAGCAGCGGCTAATTTTTCATCTAAGAACCTGCGTGAACCCGGGTTCATCCAATAAGCACGGTCTTTCCAGCTACCGCCTTTATAAACGCGGCTCCAGTTATTTACCAACGATGTTTTAGCATATTCATACATCATTTTACCTGCCTTATCTGTATAAGCGTCTTCACCGCTAGTATAATAGATACTTGAGTTAACATCGCCATCTAAGTAATCGCGATAATCAGCAGTTTTGTAGTTTCTGCGTTCATCTAATTTATCTTCCGGTTTTGCAATAGAAACATCTCTCCACATTACACGACCGGGTATTGACATGGTAACTCTTGATTGAGCCATTGTATCGGGAAGTTCTACTCCATCCTGACTTGTTCCTCTTGCAGTTGGAATGTTAACTTTTTTCATTTTGTGGTCAATAGTATCTGCGTAAACAGCTTCTGTGTTGGTTAAAATTGTACCATCAGTGCTATCTCTTTGTTGTGTTTTAAATATATTACCGCGAAAAGGGCGGAACTCATTTGCATCAACCGAAGTTAAGGGGCGGTAAATATCCATTACCCACTCAGATACGTTTCCTGCCATGTGGTATAAACCGTAATCGTTAGGCCAGAAAGAATATACAGGTGCCGTTATGTCGGCATTATCATTCAAGAAACCAGCTGTACCCATATAATCACCTGCACCCCGAACAAAGTTGGCGTACATCTGACCAATGTATTTCTCATCGGCGTTACGCACACCATGGCTGTTCCATGAATAAACACGGCGGTCGGTAATACGTTCTCCAATAGTATTTCCAATTAAACCGTAAGAGGCGTATTCCCACTCAGCTTCTGTGGGTAATCGGTAGTTCGGTAAAAAGATACCATCTTCCATACGCACATCACGCTCGGGATTTTGTTCATCAAATGATGGTAATTTTTGTTTTAACTGACCTTGCCATTTTTTAGCCAGATATGCATCTGTGCTAAAATAATCCTGATCGGAAGGATTTGGAACGTGGTCTAATAAACCTTCGCGTATTAAGATAAACTCATTAACACGGTCGGTACGCCATGTACAAAAATCATTAGCCTGTAACCAACTAACACCAACAACCGGGTAATCGCGGTAAGCAGGATGACGCAAATAATACTCAACATAAGGTTCGTTATACGCTAATTTTTCGCGCCAAACTAACGTATCGGGTAAGGCTTTAAAATATACTTCCGGATAAGTTGGCCCGAATACACGGCTAGTCCAATATAAATACTCGAGGTATGCGAAATTGGTTACTTCGGTTTCATCTAAGTAGAATGAAGAAACAGTTACCCTGCGAGGAATGTTATTCCAATCGTAAGTAACATCAGTTTCTGTGCGACCCATGGTATAAGTACCACCTTCAACCAAAACAAGACCGGGGCCTGTTTCCTGCTCTTCATAAGGTACTTTTTCAAAACCACCGTTTTCGGGGGTATTGTATGCCCATCCTGTTACGGCAGATCTTTCTTTACCGCAGGAAGCCAATAAAAGCGCGGCCGCAGAAGCAAAACCGACAACTTTAAACATGCTTTTTTTCATCATAATATCTACAAACTAAGTCTTCTTTTAACGTAAAAAGTTTAACAAAGTTACATTTTTCTTCAAATTTCTTAGAAAGAAGGGCAACTTACCGTACGGAACTTTTTATGTTTCGGGCGGCAATTCAGCAAGATTTGCATAGAAATTTCATGAGATCCGGCTGAAACGTTTGCCAATTTTGATACAGTTATATCATAGCTATAACCAAATTTAAAGTTATGTACCTGATAACCAAATAGTGCAATTACTGCATCTTGGTTACGATACCATAAACCTGCAACTACATTACCTTTAACAAAGTACATTCCTAAGTTAAGTTGCTGAAACTGACCCTGATACTGGTATAATATATTAGGGCTGATATAAACCTCATCATTTTTTTGAAGTGGAATTACAGCTCCTGCATGTCCTGTAAATTTCATCGGAAGCGGACTACCGCTTGTAGATATAAATCCTTCCTGAGGTTGCGTTAAGTGATGCGCCGCAAAGCCAAAAAAGTAGCGTTTGCTATATCCAAGGATACCTGCCGATACATCAGCTGCACGCCTTGTTATTACCGGAAATCCGTTTGGTATTTCGTTTGTATTATAAACAAAACCACGGCGGCGGTCAATCATATCACCAAAAGTAAGTTTAGTCCAATCGAGTGATTTTTGGTGATAAGTACCCTGTAAACCAAATTTCAAAGAGAATTCACGGTTAACATTAAGTTGATAAGAGTACATAAAACTGGCATCAAGGGTATTGATAGTTCCGTTACCGGCTCTGTCGCTAACTACTAAAAGTCCTATTCCACCAGATAAATTATCAAAGTGTTGATCGTAAGAAGCACTGTAGGTAATATAGGTTTTATAGAAACCGGGCCACTCGTTGCGGTAGTTAAGGCAAAACCTTGGACAGCGCGCCGTTCCTGCAAATGCGGGGTTTAGATAAAGAGGATTAGCATAAAATTGAGTGAATTCTGCATCCTGAGCTTTTAGGCTAATATCAACGAAGACACTCAGAAAAAGAAACAAAACTATCGTGATTTTTTTGACCATATACGCTCTATGATAATAGTTCAACATACAAAGCTACTATTTATATTTGTTTAACAAAAAAAATATCAGGCAATATTCTAATTATTATTACGTTTAACAAACGATTTGGTTTCATAAACTTAAGAAAATGCTGCGAAAAGGGATTAAAATATTTATAAACTTAGTATTAACTCTGTCTTTTTTGGCCGGTTTCTCACAAACTGCAAAAATCGAGAGAAATCCTGTTGAGACAGCAAATGTGCTTAAAATTAATTGGGATAAACCTATCGAATTTTACAAACAAGGTAAAAACTATCGTGCTTTAAGTTTTGAAAACGTTTCTTACTATACGGAAAAAAATTATTTACCTTATTTCTATTTAACAAGCCCGTGCAAAAATGATGTTAAACTAAATCCCACTCTGCAAATTGTTGAAACAGCTGTTCTAACAAGCAATGAAGAAAGTTGCATAAATAAAATTTATCTGACAGCTAATTTTGAGATAGAAGACATACAAGTAAGAACAGCCGAAAAAACACCTTATATGTTTGCAAAACTGGTACCGCTGCGTATGAATAAAGAAACAGGCAAAATTGAAAAATTAATTTCTTATCATTTGCAATGGCAAGCTACCGGACAATCTATCTCTTCCAATCACAAAAACACGTCTTCTTCATTTGCAACTTCATCTGTTTTAGCCAACGGTAAATGGTACAAAATAGGCACTTCTGCCAATGCAATTTATAAAATTGATAAAAACTTTCTTCAAAACATAGGCGTTGATGTGGGTGCAGGAGGAATTGATCCGAAATACATAAAAATTTATGGAAACGGCGGAGAAATTTTACCTGAATACAATGGTAATTTTCGTTATGATGATTTAATTGAAAACGCAATTTACGTAAGCGATACCGATGGTGTTTTTGATAACAACGATTATATTTTATTTTACGGCCAAGCACCCGGTAAATGGAAATACAACGAAGGAAACGCTGCCCCCACCCGCTATTCGTACAACAAACATTATTATTCTGACACTGTATTTTATTTTCTCACCATTGATAATACTTCTCCCGGCAAACGTTTACAACCCGCTTCTTCTGCTACTGCACCAACCTATACCGTAAATTCATTTGACGATTTTCAGGTGCATGAAGAAGACTTGGTTAATCTGGTAAAATCGGGCAGAGAATTGTATGGCGAAAATTTTGACAACACTGCATCCTATTCTTTTAATTTTGCTTTTCCGAATTTGCAGAACGACACAATCTGGTTAAAAACAAATATTCTTGGCAGACGTGTTGACCCGGGCACAGGTGTTAGTCCTGCTGCCTTCGATGTTAATTATCCCGGAGGTTCTTATCAGGTTACAACACCCACCACTTGTGCAGCTTTTGATTGCGATGTTGGTAAAGAAACAAACGGAACTGGTGCCAATAATTTTAATTACAACGGAGGTCCCGGAAACTTAAATATTACAGTTAAAAGTATAAATGCCGACCAAAGCGGGTGGATAAATTATTTATGGATTAATGTTCGCCGCGATTTAACCATGACAGGAAACCAAATGGCTTTTAGAGATTACAGAAGTATTGGCCCCGGAAAAATTTCGCAATTTAATTTACAAAGCAGTGTGCCTTCTATGCGTATTTGGAATATTTCCGACAAGTTTAATATTACCGAACAGCAAACTACATTTTCGGCTAACACATATACCTTTGCTGCAGTAACCGATTCGCTAAAAGAATTTGTTGCCTTTACCGGATCAAATTATAATACACCTTCTTTCTCTTGTAAAGTGCCTAATCAAAACCTCCATGCGCAAACACCGGTTGATTATATTATTGTTGTGCATCCACAATTTTTAGCCGAGGCTCAAAAACTGGCCGATTTACATTATGCTAAAGAAAAATATAATTATGTAATTGCTACCCCAGATCAAATCTATAATGAGTTTTCATCGGGCGCGCAGGATATTACGGCCATTCGTCAGTTTGTGCGCATGTTATATAAAAACGCATCAGCCACTACTGTTCCAAAATATCTTTTGCTTTTTGGCGATGGCTCCTATTTACAAAAAGACCGAAATTTAACTACCAACACCAATGTCATCCCTACTTTTGAAACAGCTAATTCTTCCAGCTATATCTCCTCAAAAACCAGTGACGATTTTTATGGTTTTTTAGATGATACCGAGGGTTTAATTGATTGCTGCGGAAATCCCGGTCCGCTTGATGCAATAGATATAGGCATTGGTCGCTTACCGGTGCATAGCATATCAGAAGCCGATGCCGTAACAAATAAAATAATTGAGTATTACGCACGCAAAGTACCAAGTACTTCCTGCTGCGATGGAGTTACTGCTAATGCCGAAGATTGGCGCAACTGGGTTTGTCTTATTGCAGATGATGCTAATCCGGCCTCCGCTTGGGAAAGAACTTTTCTACAACAATCAGAAGGTTTTGCAGCTGCTATTGGCAACAATAAACGCTATAATATTGATAAAATATATTTAGATGCTTATCAGGTAGTATCCGTGCCGGGTGGAAGACGATACCCCGATGTAGTAACAGCTATCAACAACCGTATTGCAAGAGGCGCATTAATTTTAGGATTCTCAGGGCATGGCGGCGAATTGGGGCTTACGCACGAAGAAGTTGTTTCAATAAACCAAATTCAAGGGTGGACTAATATTAATAACATGCCTTTATTTTTTACAGCTACCTGCGAGTTTAGTCGTTTTGATGACCCTACGCGTACTTCTGCCGGCGAGTATGTTATATTAAACGGCAATGGTGGCGGCGTTGGTTTATTTACCACAACCCGTTTGGCTTTTGCCAGTGATGGTTCTGCTTTAGGAGGCAGTTTTTATCCTAGCGCAGTTAATAAACTCAGCAACGGGCAATATCCTGCCCTTGGTGATATCATTAAAAAAACCAAATTTCTTTCGCCCGATTTTTTACATTTTGCTTTGCTCGGCGATCCTGCAACTAAACTTTCCTATCCTAAAGATAATACGGCTACTTCTCAAATCAATTCGCACATTATTGTTGCAGGCGTAAACGATTCGCTTAAAGCACTAGGAAAATATACCGTAACCGGATTTATTGCAGATACCAGCGGAAATAAAATTACAAGTTTTAACGGTACACTTTATCCTTCTGTTTTCGATAAACCCGTTTCTCTTACTACTTTAGACAATAGCGGCAATGGATTTACCGACCTTTTTCAACTTCAAAAAAATGTCATTTACCGCGGAAAAACTTCTGTTACCAAAGGAGATTTTCAATTCAGTTTTATTGTTCCTAAAGATATTTTTTACAATTTTGGTTTCGGAAAAATAAGCTACTTCGCGCAAGGCGATACAACCGATGCAGCCGGTTATTATAACAATGTTATTGTTGGCGGAACAAGCAGTAATCCAATCAGTGATACGCAGGGGCCCGGCGTTAAATTATTTATGAATACAAACCAGTTTGTAGCAGGTGGTATTACCAATGATAATCCTTATATCTATGCCGAAATAAGCGATTCATCAGGCATCAACACCACAGGTAATGGTTTAGGGCACGATATTGTTGCAACAATAGATGCAAACACATCGCACGCTTATGTTTTAAATGATTATTACACATCCGATTTAAACAAATACCAATCGGGTAAAGTAAAATACCAGGTAACAAATCTCAGCGAAGGAACGCATCATCTAAATATAAAAGTGTGGGATATTTTAAATAATTCAAGTACCGGTTCAACCGATTTTGTGGTGGCAAAATCTGCCGAGGTTGCGCTGGCACATGTTTTAAATTATCCAAACCCGTTTTCCACTTCTACCAAATTTTTTGTAGAACATAATCAGGCTTGCGATTATCTTACTTTAGAAATCCAAATTTTTACCATCACCGGGCATCTTGTAAAAACCATCATGGAAACTGTGCACAACGAGGGTTTCCGAACTGAAGGTATTGCCTGGGATGGCCGCGATGATTTTGGCGATAAATTAGCACGTGGCGTTTATATTTATAAAATATCTGTTAAAAATGATCTCGGAAATAAAGCAAGCAAAATAGAGAAACTGGTCATTTTAAATTAAATTAATTAAATTCGCACTCCTTAATAATATGATTAAAAAAAGCATAGCTCTATTATTTTTTACTTGTTCTGTAGCAACGCTTGTTTTTGGGCAAAGTTCTGTTAACTATAACAAGGGTGGTATCAATACGGTTACTACTGCTGTTCCGTTTTTACTTATTACACCCGATTCGCGCGGAGGCGCTTTAGGCGATTGCGGTGTAGCCTCATCAGCCGATGCAAACTCTATGCACTGGAACCCCGCTAAATATGTTTTTGCCGATAGAGATTTCGGATTATCCATGTCTTATACTCCTTGGTTAAGGCAATTAGTACCCGATATCAGTCTTTCGTACTTAGCCGGTTACAAAAAATTGGGCAAGTTTGCCGCAGTTGCCGGTTCTCTGCGTTATTTTACTTTAGGAAGCATACAGTTTACCGATAACAGCGGAAACAATATTGGCACTTACAAACCCAGTGAAACTGCACTTGACGGAAGTTACAGCCAAAAATTAGGCAAGAGTTTTTCTATGGGTATCGCTATGCGTTATATCTACTCTAATTTAACCAACAGCATTCCTTTACCTAACGGAACAGTTACACACGCCGGTACTTCTTTTGCAGTTGATATTGCCATGTACTACAAAAGCAAGAAATTTAAAATGCAGGATAAAAAAGCAGAAGCCACCGGAGGTTTAAATATTTCTAACATCGGTACAAAAATTTCTTATACCGATGGAGCCACTGAGCAATCAAAAGATTTTATTCCTATACAAATGCGTTTGGGTGGCGGATTAAAAATTCATTTAGATGATTACAATACCATTACTTTTTTAACCGATTTTACAAAACTATTGGTACCCACCCCGCCTATTTATGCTATCAATCCTGCAACCGGTTTAAAAATACCGGATGGTAATGGTGGTTATATAATTGCGGCGGGGCAAGACCCCTACCGGCCCGTTCCTGCGGGTATTATCGGTTCTTTTAGTGATGCGCCGGGCGGTGCTAAAGAAGAATTAAAAGAAATCAATATCGGAACAGGAATGGAATACTGGTATGATAATTTATTGGCCTTTCGTATGGGCTATTTTCACGAAGATAAAACCAAAGGAAACCGCCAATATTTAACTTTTGGTTTAGGTATTAAGTATAGTGTATTTGGTATTGATTTATCTTACCTCGTGCCAATTACGCAACGTAACCCTTTACAAAATACTTTACGTTTTAGTTTAAGTTTTGATTTTGCTGCTGCGAAGAAAGGTGATACAAGTTCAGATACTAAAGCACCAACAGGAAATTAATTCTCTTCATTCCACTTAAAAGAATTTATTTCAAGCCCCGCTAAACTCAATGCTCTGTTAGTAACAGTTTTGGCAAGCTCTTCAAAAGTCTTTGGTTGAGAATAAAACGAGGGTGATGCCGGACAAATAATTCCGCCCGCCAAGGTAACCGTTTCCATGTTTTTTATATGAATGAGATTTAGCGGAGTATCTCTAGTAAGTAAAATTAGTTTTCTTCTTTCTTTCAACATCACATCAGCGGCACGTGTAATTAAATCGTTGCTGATACCGGATGCAATTCGCCCAAGTGTGCCCATGCTACACGGACAAATTAGTAAAGAGCTGTATGTAGAAGAACCCGAAGCAAAGGGTGCATTGAAATCATTTTTATCAAAAAAAGTAAAGGGGTATTTTTTATATTCATCGTTACCTAATTCAAAACGCCAGACTTCTTTAGCATTATCACTCATAACAACCGCCACATTTTTTAGTTGATTTTTGTGTTGCAACAAAGTATCAAACAAAACTTTTGCATACACAGCACCGCTGGCACCTGTAACCGCAACGGCTATATTTAAAAGTTTATTGGGCAACGGTAGTTGTAGATTTTACAGGAAACCTGTAATTATAAGATAAAATTAAAAGATTGTTGTAAAGTCCGGTATTAAATAAGCTGTAAGGAAACTGTCCGTGATAAATTCCTTTGGTGGATTGATAATAATCACGAAACGGAATTACAGAATACTCATAACGGAGATTTATAAATACATTGGTTTTTAGTTGATATCCCAAGCCCATCAAAAAACTAAAATCAAAATTCTTAACCTGCTTATCGTTAAAATATCCATTCTGACTTTGTTCAGAAGGAGGATTTTTTATCAGATAAGCAAAAGCGCCGCCCACTTCTATTTTGAATTTTTTGTATGCATGAATTCTAACAAACAAAGGCACCTCAACATAATTGAGTCGTATTAAATAAAACTGGTTGTTGGGATTATTTAGAGAGGCTGAATCAGTAGCATAATTTTTACGAGCTCCCTTTTGCAAAAATGTAATTCCAAATTCTATCTCCACTTTTTTTGATAGCTGACGATTTATTCCAAGTCCGAAGAAATAACCTAATTTATGATAACCCGCATAGGTGTCTCCATCAACTTGCGACGCAACAACTCCACCCATAAATACCGGACGAAATGATTGCTCTACTTCCTGCGAATAAGTAGAAAAGAAAAAAAAACCTGCGCTAATTAAAATTAAAAAATTTTTCATGACAATTATCCCGCCATTATTTTTTTTGCCGAAGAAATTAAATGAATGGCTTCTTCTGCTATAGCTCTTGGAGAAAGACCAATCTCTTCATACAATTCGTTTGGTTCGCCGTGTTCAATAAATTCATCGGGTACACCCAAACGTTTTACCTGCGCGCTGTAATTATGGTCGGCCATAAATTCTATTATAGCACTGCCAAAACCGCCTTGTATGCAACCGTCTTCTATAGTAATTACTTTTTTATGCGCAGTAAAAATTTCGTGCAATAATTTTTCATCCAGTGGTTTTACAAAACGCATATCGTAATGCGCCGCAGAAATATTTTGTTCTTCTAACTGTGCAATTGCTTTTGTTGCACTATTTCCAATATGACCAATACTAAGTATAGCTAAATCTTTTCCGTCTTTAATTTTTCTTCCGGTGCCAATTTTAATTTCTTCAAAAGGAGTTTTCCATTCCACCATTACGCCGGTACCACGCGGGTAACGTATGCTGAACGGAAAATTATTTTTTTCTAATTGAGCCGTGTACATTAAATTGCGCAATTCCTGTTCGTTCATTGGAGCCGCTACCACCATATTGGGTATGCAGCGGAAATAAGCTAAATCAAAAGTACCATGATGTGTTGGGCCGTCTGCACCAACAAGTCCTCCCCTGTCTAAACAAAATACTACATGCAGTTTTTGCAAAGCAACATCATGCACAACTTGGTCGTAAGCGCGTTGCATGAATGAAGAATAAATATTACAAAAAGGAATCAACCCTTGTGTTGCTAATCCAGCCGAAAAAGTTACTGCATGTTGTTCTGCAATACCCACATCAAATGCACGATTCGGCATTGCTTTCATCATAATGTTAAGTGAACTTCCACTTGGCATTGCAGGTGTTACTCCCATTATTTTTTCGTTCTGCTCAGCTAATTCAACCAACGTGTGACCAAAAACATCTTGATATTTTGGAGGCTGTGGTTCTTTGGGTGTAACTTTAATTATTTCGCCGGTATCTTTATTAAATAATCCCGGAGAGTGCCAAACAGTTTCATTTCCTTCTTCAGAAAACTTATATCCCTTTCCCTTTTTTGTAAGTACGTGTAAAATTTTCGGGCCGGGAATATCTTTTAAATCTTTCATCACCTGCACAAGTCGGGTTACATCGTGCCCATCAACCGGACCAAAATACCTGAACTTAAGCGACTCAAACATATTACTTTGTTTAAGCAGCGAAGTTTTCATTGCCAATTGCACTTTAGAAACAATATCGCGCGCGCTTGTGCCAAACTTACTCAACTTTCCTAATAAATTCCAAACTTCATCTTTTACATTGTTGTAAGTATGCGAAGTTGTAATATCAGTTAAATATTCTTTCAGTGCACCAACATTAGGATCTATGCTCATGCAATTGTCGTTTAACACAACTAATAAATTTGCATTTGTTGCGCCCGCATGATTTAATCCTTCAAAGGCCATACCTGCCGTCATAGCTCCATCGCCAATAACCGCAATATGGTGCTTGTCTTTTTTATTTAAATATTTCGAGGCAACGGCCATTCCTAACGCTGCGGAAATGGAAGTAGAAGAATGCCCTACGCCAAAAGTATCGTACTCGCTCTCGCTGCGTTTTGGAAAACCACTCAGCCCTTTGTATTTACGATTTGTGTGAAAATTATCTCTGCGTCCGGTAAGAATTTTATGTCCGTATGCCTGATGGCCTACATCCCAAACAAGTTGATCGTAGGGTGTATTAAAAACGTGATGAAGCGCAACGGTTAACTCAACAACTCCAAGCGATGCACCGAAGTGACCGCCTTTTACAGAAACCAAATCAATGATATATTGGCGCAACTCGTTGCATAGTTGCTCGACTTCTTTTTCGGAAAGATTTTTTAAATCGGCAGGGCTATTAACCTTGGCTAATAAAGGACCGGGAATAAAGCCATCGCCTTTCAAAATTTGCATACGCGAAGATACGAATTATTGAGGTAACTTGGGCTTTGTTAAGATGTTATTCATAACACAAATTTTAACAATTTTTGAGGGAATTCTACCTGTTCACCACAAATTTTCCGGTAACTATTTTGCTGCCATCTGTTATTTGATAGAAATATAAACCTGCAGTAAAATTTGAAACATCCAACTGAGTTGCATTTACAAAATCTATTTTGTTTACCTGTTTTCCGCTGATATCATAAACAATTAATTTTCCATTCTCCATTAAATTATTAGTTGCAAAATTAATTGTTTCATTTGCCGGATTTGGATAGACATTAATTTGTTTACTAACCGCCGACAATTGTTTTACTTCTGTAGTTGTTGTAGAACCTACAAACATTCCGTTACCAAATGAACTTACCCAAACTTCAGTATTTTTATACGGATTAAAAAACACACGCACCGGATGCCTGAAAGGATAGGATGCCACTTGCGAAAATGTAGGCGAAACATTTGTTGCATTACCACTATACCAAAGTCCGTCTGTCTCGGTAGTAAAATATAATTGGTTTGCATTTGTTGGATTTATAGTTGCAGAATTTACTCTATACGAATTTGAAATCTGCGTCCAGCTTACACCTTTGTTGGTTGTTTTATATAAACCACCTGTTCCCGCCGGTACATTTGCCCATCCGCTAAAAACTCCGGTATACCAAGTGCTTTGCGTTACATCGTTAGGGTCAACAACAACATCTTTTGTCCAATAATGCATTTTCACATCACTTCTGTCATACCAGGTTGCTAAAGCTTTATCATAATAATAAACGCCCGAGCTGTCTGTAAAATTTGTAGTTGTTGTAGGTTTGCGCGCGCAAAAACTTGCCACTAAATCTCCGTTATTTAATACGGTAATATTAAACGGGTGGCCATTACTGCGAGGAGGTTTCGCCATTTTTGTCCAAGTTGCAGAGACACCCAAATGCAAATTACTTGTTACATAAATTCCGCCTGTGTTAGAACTGCCACTCAATACGCTTGCATACATTTTGCTTGTGTCGGTTGGATCGAGCGCCACCCAAATAACAGGATGTGCAAAATTATGCAGTACAGTAAATGTAGCGCCGTTATTGTTAGAAACCATTACTTGTCCGCTTCCTCCATTAATCTGCGAATCATAAATGCGCGTGCTCTGATATAAATCATGTACAGTAGCTGTTGCTCCGTAAATTTTTCCGTCAGGGTGTTTTACAATTCTGTAAGAACTATTTTGTGTAAAGTTTGGAATGAATTTCCAGCTCGCTCCTTTATCATCACTCATTATTCCGTTTATATCAGAATAGGCCGCATATAAATTCATAGAATCCTTCCACATAACCTGCCAGTTGGTTGTGTTTTCTAAACCAATGCCATGGTATTTTTTTTGTTGCGGAGTATTTGCCCCTGCCGGATGTTGATCTGCCACATTTACATACTGCTGATGCCATCCTGTGCCCGCATCTGTTGTTGCGTGAACAAAACCATAATCGGCAATGATTACCATTTTAGAATTAGTAGGACAAACTTCAAAACCAAAAGGACACTCTGCGTAACCCCAACCTCTATCGCCGCCTTGCCCGCACCAACCAGTAATAACATTTACGTTGTTAACCGAATTAAATACGTGCGCCCAATTGGTAGAAAAAGTTGCTTTCATTACAATGGGATTTCCAACGCTGCTTCCGCCGGATAAATACATGGTATCAATATCGTTATTTGCCATTCCGCAAAAAACCGGATAATCAGTCGACATATTTATGCCACCCATTTTAGCAGCCCATGTTCCATTTGCATTATCCATTGTGTAAACACCAACAAGCGTTCCTGAGTAGCTGCTTCCGTATTGTATGCCCGAGTAAACATTTGCTGCATCTGCAGTAAGACAAACAAAGCGCACAGTACTTCCTTCGCGCGCACCGCAAAAAGATAACATGACTTCGGTACCTGTACCAAAACCGGTTGCAGTCATTGTATTAAAATTTGTTCCGCTGTTGTTAGAAAAAATTAACCCATCGTTTGTACCAATGTAAATTTTGGTTCCGTCAAAAAATACGCCGGCAATATGGTTACCAACATTATTATCTAAACAGGTATGAATTTGTGTAAATGAAGTTCCGCCATTATTAGAAAAATAAATAGTTCCGTAATCTGCCAACACTAAATTATTGGGGTTATTAAAATCGGCAAATAAACGTTCTACTCCAGCACCGGGATACGAAGCATAAGGGTCGCTTGCCATTGCTGTCCATGTTGTACCGCCATTAGTAGATTTCATTGGGCGCACCAGGTCATTACCGTTTGTACTGGTATAATCAACCGTGTAAAGTATGTTGGCGTTATTGGTAAAACACACATAACTATCGTGTCCGCCTTGTGTTTGTAAAAAACTTGCTTCAGTCCAATGTTGACCGCCATCCGTACTGTGAAAAAGTTCGCTCATATCGCAACCCACATAAATTTCGCTGTTGTTAGAGGGATTTATAGATGGGGCAAATAAAGCTCCGCCACCGCCTATGCCTCGGCTTTGCCAACTTGTAGGTGCTTGTGCTTGTAAAGAGATGCAAGAACAAAGAATCAAGAAGCAAGATAATACAATAGATTTTTTCATTGTGGTAAGTTTTTAGGGTTAATTACAAATTAAAAGTAATACAAATTTTTATATAGAGAAATTATCTTGTTTATTATAGAATATTAATTTGAAAGTAAAAGCGTTAGCGATTGTAGCGGAAAGCCCGGAATGCAGCAAAGCGAAATGAGGACTTGCAGCGGAAAGCGCGCCCGCAGGGAACGCCCTAAAATAACTCACATTACTTGCTAAGCTGTTCACAAAAATTATGATTTATATCCTTTTTCCGACTAAAAAATTGCCGTACATTAGCGCTCCCCCAATAACTATCGGGGTTAAAAAAAATCACTATGAAAGTATCAATTATCGGAGCCGGAAACGTTGGAGCAACCTGTGCAGATGTTATTGCATTTAGACGCATTGCCAGCGAAATAGTTTTATTAGACATCAGAGAAAATTTTGCAGAAGGCAAAGCAATTGATATGATGCAGACCGCTACCTTAAATCAATTCAATACAAAAGTAACAGGCAGCACCAATGATTACAGCAAAACTGCCAATAGCGATGTTGTAGTTATTACCAGTGGCTTGCCACGTAAACCCGGTATGACACGCGAAGAACTAATTGGCATCAACGCCGGAATTGTAAAAGGAGTTACAGAAAATACGTTGAAACATTCTCCAAATGCAATTATTGTTATTGTAAGTAACCCAATGGATACAATGACTTATTTAGCTCTTAAAGAAAGTAAGCTTCCTAAAAATCGCATTATTGGTATGGGTGGTATTTTAGACAGCGCCCGTTTTAAATGTTATTTATCACAAGCATTAAACGCTTCTGCAAATGATATTGAAGGAATGGTTATTGGTGGGCACGGAGATACTACCATGATACCTCTAACGCGTTTAGCTTCTTACAAAGGTGTTCCGGTTTCTCAGTTTTTAAATGCTGACGGCTTGAAAAAAGTAAGTGCCGATACAATGGTGGGTGGCGCAACACTTACAGGAATGCTTGGCACTTCTGCCTGGTATGCGCCGGGTGCTGCTGTTGCGGCTTTGGTTGACAGCATACTTCACGATCAAAAACGTATGTTCTCTTGCTGCGTTGCTTTAGATGGCGAGTACGGACAAAAAGATATTTGTTTAGGTGTGCCTGTTATCATTGGCAAAAACGGTTGGGAAAAAATTGTTGATGTACATTTAAACGAAGAAGAGAAAACTGCCTTTGCAAAAAGCGCCGAAGCCGTTCGAAACATGAATAATGTTTTGGCTACTATAAAAATTGCTTAGGGCGTTCCCCCGCAGAAAAAGCGGGGTCGGGCTTTACGCTGCAAGTCCTCGCCTTGGTGTCATTCCGAGTGGAACGAGGAATCTTTACTACGGCTGCTGGCTTTCCGCTACAATCCCTAACGCAAAATACATTAATTACTAAGGTCCTGGCAAATGGCGGGACTTTTTTGTTTTGTATATTTGTAAATGAAAATTACTTTAAGAAAAACATTTTGCCTTTTAGTCTTTCTTCCTAATTTAGTTTTTTCTCAATTTCTCGAACAAAAAGAATTTACTTGGCCAGACAAGTTTGTTGATTATAAAGAACTACCCGATTCCTTAAAGAAAAACGATGCTGTAATTTTGAAAGAACAATTAACAATTACAGGAAATTCGATATACAGAAGAGTGGCTATAAAAATTTTGAATCAACAAGGTTTGGATGTTTTCAAAAAAATTCAATTACCAGAAAATTTTGATTTAACTGGTTATCCAAATTTTAATAAGCAAGGAAGATTTAAAGATAGGCATATCCCATATATTTCTGATTATAGCATAAAATACTTTGCATCAAGAATAATTACTCCAAATAAAAAAATTGTTGACTTATCCAGCGAATACAATATCGAAAAATTATATTGGGTGAATAATGCAGGAATAAGAATAGACGATAAAGCCTATAATTTTAAAATTGATGTTTTAGAAATTGGTGATATACTCGAATATACCTACTCGGCTGTTGTTATATGGGACAAAATACAGAATGTTATTTATCCAAATGGAGTTTACCCAAAATTAGATTATAATCTTAGAATTGAATGGATGGCAAAGCGTGACTATACACGAAATCCAAGTATTTATAATTATACTTATTTAAAAGGAATTAATTATTCTCAAAATATACCTATTGGAATAATTTTGCCAAACATTCAAATGACTCAAAACGTTAAATACAATTATTCTCGCCGCGCATATTATGGTAATCCCGAAGAACTTTTTATCAATAATGGATTCCAGTATAAATGGAAATTTGACCTTGACACTTTCTATAATCATTCTAATGACAGCTACCATATAAGCATTAGAAAATTTCTTCAAAAATTTGAAGAAAATAAAACAGATACTTTTAATAATGTTTTTTTAAAGCAGTTCACCGACTCATTAAATAATTTAATATATATTTCTATCGAAAGCAGTTATTACCGAAACAAAACCTCATACACACCGCTGTTCCCCGATATATTTGCAAACAGAGAGCTTGGAGAAATAAATCTTTTAAAAAATTACGATGACATATTAACGGAAAGAAAAGTATTTTTTTACGATGGAATTATTATTGATAAAAGATTAAGTGCTGTAAATCCCAAATACAGAACTCATATTAATTTAGAAAACACAATATTGGTAATACCACACAAAAATGTTTATAGATATGTAATACCCCGTTATAATGGATTAAAATACATTTTAGATGAATTACCTTTTTATTATGAAGGAACTACATGTGCCTTACTCCCTTGCCTTAATTGCCTAGGAAATACTGCTAATAACCGAATGATTATGATTAACACTCCGAGCAGTACTTATTATGAAAACGAAAGAGTGGAAGCAGCCGTATTTAAAGTCAATACCGATTCCTTGAAAATAAATGCAATCATAAAAGAAAATTTAAAAGGGCAATTCTCAACCATACTACGGCATTTTTACAATAAAGAATCTATCGATTCTACCATAAACGAAAACTATTTCAAAAAATGTACAGATAAACCGAATGCGTTCAATATTAAAATAAATCCGGGGTTAGGCTCTGAAATATTTCCTGTTTCACATTCTTTCCACTGCTCTGAAAATTTAAGTCCAAACAACAAAATAACCATTGATTTACACAATTGGTTTTCTTTTACTTTTAAAAAAGAAGAGTATACGGAAATTCCATCACACGATTTTTACTTTGACTTTCAGTATACCGACGTATACAATTTTTTGTTTGAGTTTGATAAACCAATTGAAATCACCAATGCAAACGAGTTAACTAAAAATTTATCCAACGATTATTTTGAAGTCAACAGCAACTTGGTAAAAGAAGAAGGAAACAATTATCTCTTAAACGTAATGGTAAAAGTCAAACAAAAAGCCCTTCCCGAAAAAGACGGCGCCAAATTACTTGAGTTTGTAAATACGCTTGATGAAATTAATAATTTCAAACTTCAGCTAAAACAGTAAGGCGAACTACACCAATCCTCTTGCCTTTAACTCGAGATATTTATTAATAGTATTAACCGATAAGTTTTGTGGACTTGTATAAATACTCTGAATGCCACAGGCAGCAAGCTCTTTAGCGATAAGGCGTTTTTCCAGTTCAAATTTTTCGGCAATGGTTTTATAATAAATTTCAAATGTATTATCAGCATTTTTATCAAGAAGTTTTCTTAACTCGGTATTTTCAAAAAATATTACCACCAATAAATGGTTCTTTGCTAATTGTCGCAAATATTTTAATTGCCGCTTTAATGAACTCAGTGATTCAAAATTTGTAAACAGTAAAAGCAAACTGCGTTGTGTTACCTGACTTTTTACGTGCATATACAATTTACTGAAATCGCTCTCACTGTAATTTGTTTCCTGATTGTATAAAGCTTCTAAAATTCTTTTCATTTGCGAATTTCTTCGCTCTGCTTTAACATGCGTATGAATTTGGTGCGTGAAAGTTATCAATCCGGGTTTATCACTTTTAATATGCGCAATATTTGAAATTACCAGTGAAGCATTGATAGCATAATCTAATAAAGCCATTTGCTCAAAAGGCATTTTCATATTACGACCCATATCCAACAAACAATAAACAGGTTGCGATTTTTCGTCCTGGTATTTGTTTACCATTAGTTTATCTCTCCGCGCCGTTGCCTTCCAGTTTATCGTGCGTATATCATCTCCTGCTACATATTCTTTTATCTGATCAAACTCGGTAGTTTGTCCGATACGCCTAATTTTTTTTATACCACCGCTCATTAATTTATTATGAATAGCCAGTAATTCATACTTGCGCATTTGTATAAAAGACGGGTAAACAGGCAACATAACATTTTGCTCAAACGAAAACCTTCTTTCAATTAATTTTACTATTGAAGAAACAAAAACACGTAAAGCGCCAAAATGATATTCTCCTCTCTCAGTAGGGCGTAAAGAATACCGTATAAAACTTTCCTTACCGCTTTCTAAAGTTATTTTTCGTTCAAAATCGCGTATCTGAAACTGAATGGGCAATTCATCTATCAACGTAATAGTTGCTTTAAACAAATACTGATTTTCTAAATGAATGCTGATAATATTTTCATCGCCATTACTTAATTTAACCGCAGAAATTCGTCTTGCACTTACTCCTTGTTTATTTATAAAAAGAATAAACGTGTCAATAATCAGTACAAGTAAAAACAAAAGAAACAAAATATTTGCTGTATGATAAAAAAATACGTTTATAAAACCCAGTAAATACACAAACACCAGAGCCGCTACTACAGCGTAGCAACGTGCTGTAAAATATATTTCAGGCAATTTTAGTTTCATATTATGTGTTTCTTTTCATTATTGTAATATGGTGTTCGCCTGAAGGCTCGGGTCATCATCTACTTTAAATCAACAGTAAGTTTTTTCAATTCTCTTCCGTTCTCATAAATTGAAACCGTGTATTTTGTATAAAAAGATTTCGGGATTTTACTTACATCCCAATCAAGATTAAAAACGTAACTGCCTCTTTCAACTTTGTTGCCAATAGGATAAGATTTTACAATAATGCCCTTTTCATCGCGCACATTCGCTATTACCTGCGAAAAATCACTTATATAATATTCAAATTTGCCGGTTACTTTTTCAGGTATTCCGGAGAATAATTGGTTTTTATCCTTCTTATAAAAAATACTATACCAGGGCATTTTAATTCCTTTCAGTTCAGCTAAAAAACTTCTTAGTTTACCAACTTCCTCGCTCCCGTCATCAGCAATTGATGATAATTCATGATTATCAGAAACACACCATACTGCGCTCTGTATAGAAGCGGATTCTAATTTTGCGTTGGTAAGATATCTTGCTAAATCATATAATCTTTTCTCAGCCAACATCCCTACAGAAAACACTGACTTACTTTGAGGAGCATGATTGCCAGCTTGACAACAATAGCCTGTAACTTTAACATTTCTTTCCTGCTTGGGCGAAAGAGAAACAAATAAATCCTTCACCACCAAAATATCCTGCTGCGTAGAATCTTTAGAGTCGAGCCTTCTTCCCGCCTCAATGTAAACAACCATTGGGTCGTTCTGCTGACTTTTAATTTGCATAGCAATACATGGTCCTTGATAACCACCCAAACCTTTTATATCCACCTTAATTAACTTATCAGTAAAAGCCTTTTCAATAGAAACGGTATCTTTTTTTGCAAAGGCATTGTTTAACATTGCAAAGGCAAGAATTACGAATATGTATATTTTGTTTTTCATTTTACTTATATTTTATGCTATTAGGAGCGAAGCGTGGCAATCGCTATTATATAATCTCATGCAAATTTTCTATCCTTTGTTACTATTGCTAAAACGTTATTCTCACTTTCTTATTGTGTATCAGCGTTTGCTTCTCCCGCCGAAAAGGCAGGCTCGTAAGGACATAATCTATTATTTATGTCCTTGCGAACGAAGTGAAGCAATCGCTATTATAAAGTCTCATGTAAATCTTTCCACCCTTTGTTTAAACTTTCAATCAATAGCATTTTCTTTTTTCTTGAACCACCTTTTATTTGCTTTTCTCTTGCAATTGCGTCCTCTATAGATGAAAAGTGCTCAAAAAAAATCAATTTATTTACGTTATACTTTTTTGAAAATCCTTTATTCAATTTCTCTTTGTGTCTTTCAACTCTTCTTTTTATATTATTTGTTACTCCTGTATACAAAACACTATTGAACTCATTTGTCATGATTTACACCCAAAAATTATATTCCCATCTATTTAGCATAATTTAGTTTCTGCATTGTCATTGCGAGCAAAGCGAAGCAATCGCTACTACATAATCTTTTGTAAATATTTTCATTCTTTGCATAGTTTTTCAGTCAATTATAATTTTGCGTTTGCTTCGGTCGTACCTCTCTCGCAAGGACATATTCCATTAGTTGTGTCATTGCGAGCGAAGCGAAGCAATCGCTGTTACCTAAGCTTTTGTAAATATTTTCATTCTTTGCTTAATTTTTTCGTCAATTATAATTTTGCGTTTGCTTCGGTCGTACCTCCCTCGCAAGGACATATTACTTTATTACTAAATTTTATCTAGGTATTTCAATTTTCTCAATCACCAAATTAATAACATCTGTTACATGAACACCTTCCATTTCTTTTTCAGGGGTTAGCATAATGCGATGCTTTAATACATGCGGAATAACATACTTAATATCATCAGGCGAAATAAAATCTCTTCCTCTAATTGTAGCACAAGCCTTGGAAGCATTCATAATCGCCAATGACGCACGCGGAGAAGCGCCTAACAAAATTGCGTTATGGCTACGCGTTTCATGCACAATCTGCGCTATGTAACTCAGCAGATTTTCTTCTACATGCACTTTTTGTACAGTGTCACGCAACTTTTCAATTTCAATCGAGCTTAAAAAACTTTTTATAGTATCAAGATCAACCAGATTTTTCTTTCCATGAAATGTTTTTAAAATTAATTTCTCTTCTTCCAGCGTTGGATAAGAAACTTCTATCTTAAACAAAAATCGATCAAGCTGCGCTTCCGGTAAACGATACGTTCCCTCCTGCTCAATCGGATTTTGTGTTGCCATAACCATAAATGGCTTATCAAGAATATGTGTTGTTCCGTCAACCGTAATCTGTCGCTCCTCCATTGCCTCAAATAAAGCCGCTTGTGTTTTTGCAGGAGCACGGTTTATTTCATCGGTTAATATAATATTTGCAAATAGAGGTCCTCGTTTAAAATCAAAATCACCCGATTTTGCATTGTACACCATTGTTCCTATAATATCAGAAGGCATTAAATCAGGTGTAAATTGTATACGCTTAAATTTTGCATTGATAGTTTTTGCCAGTAATTTTGCCATTAAAGTTTTTGCTACACCGGGCACACCCTCTAGTAAAACATGTCCGTCTGCCAACATGGCTATCAGCAATAAATCAATAGTTTGATGCTGACCAATGATGTATTTACCTATTTCAAATTTCAGTTCTTCGGTAGTCTGTTTTATACCACCTAAGTCTATTCTTGTTTCAAATGATTCCATAATTAACGTTTATTTAGTTTATGAAAGTTTTCGATTGCTGTGTTTAACTCAATTAACTCTTTTTCAGTGATAGAGCCTTGTCTCATAACCATTCCTATAACTAAAAAAAGTTTTTTTATTTCTTCCATAGAAATGGTAGATAATTTTGAAATGCGAAAAAAAGTTTCTTCATCCATTTTACGACTGTTTACTAAAAACTTGCTGCGTAAAAATTCAAAAAATGAATTTATTTTTTCTTCGGCAATTATTTTATGGTTTTTACTGTTGTAATATACACTTCCCACCACTTCTACAAACTGAAGTGTTGTGTTTGCCAAAGGCTCTATAATCGCGATGGCGCGTTGCCTTCGTTTCATTGCAAAAATCATGAAAATTAGTAATGAAATTAATGTAAGTAAATAAGCCGTATACAATGAATCATTACTGAAAATAAATTGCAGCGGACTTCCTCTGTCAATTCCTTTACCCTTATAATATTCATCCCACCAAATTTGATCTGCGTTAATATAACTGAGTGTTTTATAAGCAAATTCTCTGTTAGGATTATTAACTACAAAATAATTTGTATAAATATCAGGGACAGACAAAAAATAAAAATTCCCGGCACCCATTGGAGCACGAAGAAATATGGCATCCGTATCATTGCATCTTGCAAGAACAGTTACTTTGCTCGTATCAAACGAATCGAAAGAATAATTTTCAAATCCTTTTTTGTACTTATAATTTACTTTTGCCTTTAATGTGTGGTTAGAGAAATTAAAATCATACGTCTTCGTACTATCCCCATAAAACCCTCCATAGTAATTTGCATTGCTCCTTATTTTAAAAGTATCGGCAATGGCGTTATCCCAAAAACTGTTAGCTGCAAAAAAAACATCGTTGCCGGCTTCTACAAATTGCATCAGGTATTTTGCATCCAATTTAGAAAATGAAAGGCTACTATTTATAAAAATATAACTTGATTTTTTTTCAGGAGCAATTAATAAAACATTAAACGGAGTTTGCTTTTGCTTCTCCATTTTTCCCTTATAAATATCTTCATCGAGCAAACGAAAAAATGCATTGCAACCAAAAGGGATTTTATCGGTTTTAGAATACGTGCGCCGCCAATCTACAGGTTTAGGCGTACTATACTCTACCCACACCAGCAATGCAAACAACAGCATCAGTACAAAATAATTTTTATTTGCGCCCTTAAACATGCAGGTTCTTGTTAAATTTTTCTATTTCGATTTTATAGTTGGTAAAAAGTTTTTCTCCTGTTTGCATTTCGCCATACCAAACATATTCAAATACATAACTAAGTTTATTAAAGTTTTGCCGCAGTGTTAAATTCTGCAATTCATACTCATAATCAATATTGGTTTTAGAAGGTTGCCAGGTAATTTGTTTATTTTGATTAAGCATTTGCAATGATTTTATAAAACACCACCGCACTGCCAACCTGTAATTGCTGTTTTTTAAAGCTTCTTCTATTAACTTATCAAGATTGACTGATTCAATATCTTCGGGCAAATCTGTAAATGCAGCGCCGGAAAGTTTTTTAGAATCGCCCCGTAACAATCCTCTGAATTTTGATTTCAGTAAAATAAAAATTACACCTGCAATAAACAGACCTATGAAAGTCCACTTAATTATTTTCCATGCCCTCTCTCCACTTTCAAAACTCATTTTGCCGAAAATATGTTCCAGCAGCCAATCCATAAAAGCACGCAGCCAGTTTTTAGACTCTTTTGCATCTTCATGGTATTGGAAATCTTTATCCGCAAAAATTTCCTTCTCCTTAGCAGCAGTAGCTTTTTTTACTGAAGAAATCGTGCTGGTATCATTCAATACAACCTCCTTACTCCGTTCAGAGGAAGGCACGTTTTTCTTTTCAGCCGGAAAAACAAACGACGCAAAAAACAACAACAATATGACTAAATATTTCTTCACTTATTTAGTGTCCAGTTCATCAATACGACTCATTAATCCGGTTCCTTCTTTTTGTTCTTCGTGACTATAAAAATTAAAAACGCAAAATGTAGTTGAAATAGGAATAATTATCAGCATTTGTCCAATCAAAGAAATGGCTCCAAATATTAAATACATAATAGAATGATCAGAACCACTATCAGTTCCCATGCTACGTGTAAAAATTTTTGCCATGCTTAATATAGATAAAGGCAAACTAAAAAGTCCGGAAATAGTTGCTAAAGCCATTCCTACACAGAACATAAGAAGCCATGTCCACCAAAAATTACCTCGCATATGGTCTACCGCTTTTCTTATGGCTACAGTTACCAAAACTTCATCGCGTATGATAATGTAATTAGCGACGTGCGTAACGTACAATACTACAGGAAGAATTATAATGCATCCCACTACCAATGCAATTCCTACGAGGATATTTAAAACCGGAATCATAAACAGCAAAGCAAATAGGCCAATCAAAATCCCACCTCCAACAGCAATAATTAATGCTAATAAAAACATGTTGTAAAAGAGTCTCCAACTTGCACTTGCCAAATGGGGTGAGATACTATTTTTATCAAGCGGTAATTCTTCACTTGTTGCTTTATCGTAATTTTTAAAAAACAAACAAACACAGGCAGAAGTTACCAATGTAGTAAGCAAATAAATAAGAAGAAATATGCTCAACGTACCAATAAAATTGGCAGATAACAATCCCGCAGAAGATCTAAAATAATTAGGAAACAGACTGGTAGAAACCAATTTACTTTGCAAAGACTGCATATAACCCGAGAGTAACCCCGTTAAAATTATAAACGGGCCCGCAAGTAATAATATAATTCCGAAAAACGATTTAAAATTTATGCGTAAAAATGCAATGCCATCGTTAAACAAAGCTCCGAAATCGCGGACTTTGCGCAGTTCAATTTTTTCCATGTTCTAAATTTACATTTGTGATTTTACGAGAGAGATAAATAGGAAGCAAAATAAAATACCAGATTACAAAAGACAGAGAACCAAAAATAATAAACAAGCTAAGCCACAATGGCATATTGGTGTAACGGGTTACAAAACTTTCTAAAAATCCGGCAACAATAAAAATGGGCACTATACCTACCACAATTTTTAAACTGCTCAGCGCTCCTCTTTTAAAAGATTCTAAACGTTTGTAAGTGCCCGGAAATAAAAGACTGTTTCCTAATACAAAACCGGCCGCCCCGGCCAAAATAATTGCCGAAATTTCAAAACTGCCGTGTATCCACACCACTAAAAGCGATTTCCCTAATAAATGATAGCGCCAGAAAAAACCGTGAAAAGCGCCAAGCATTACTCCGTTGCGAAATAATTCATAGCCCGTTCCGAATGAAAACAACATGCCCATTGCGAACACCCTGAAAGAAACAAGAATATTATTTAAGGTAATCATAAAAAACATAGCGCCCTGTTCACCTTCTCCATATATACCCAAGGGTTTACCTTCTTTTATGCGTTGAATAGTTTCATCTACGTACCCGTCGCCAATAATAAATCGGACAAAATTTTCGTCATACATTTCAGAAATAAAGCCGAGTGCAGAGCAGAGAGCAAAAACAAAAAAAGATAAAAATAATTGTTTTTGATGTTTTGCCATACTCAGCGGTACTTCTGTTTTCCAAAAAGAAAAAATACGGCCTCTATTTTCTTTTTTGTTTTTATAAATTTCCTGGTGTACCCGCGCGGCAAGTCCGTTAAGGTATTGTGTAGTTTTAGATTTAGGATAATTAGTACGCGAATAACTTAAATCATCAGTAACTTCAATAAATAAGCCGGCAAGATCTCGCGGGTTAGCATGTTTTTCTTTCAGAAGTTTTTCAAAATCTTCCCATTTGGTGGCTCGCTCTTTTAAAAAGGTAATTTCTTTCACAAGTAAAATCTATTGCTAATATCCTAATTTTTTCGTGATATTTGTACATACATTCAATTATTTTGGAATCAGTAGCTATACATACCACCCAAAACGTAGTAATAGATTATACGCCTGCCGGATTGGGTAATCGTATTTTAGCAGGGCTCTTAGACTTTGTGTTTAAATGGGCCTATATCGTTACTATGATTATTGTTTTACTAGCTGCCAAGGCTTTTGATTCAAAAAGTGAAACAGGGACAGTCATTTTAGTAATTATTATTGCTTTGCCTTATTTGTTTTATGATTTACTGTTCGAAATTTTTATGCATGGGCAAACACTCGGCAAAAAAATTATTAAAATTAAAGTGGTAAAATTAGATGGCACACAACCCTCTGTTGGTTCTTATCTTTTACGTTGGCTCATTCGTATTTTTGAAATTGATTTGTTGTATGGGTTGATTGCCATCATCTCTATTGCCGCCAGTAAAAACAAACAACGCTTAGGCGATATGGCTGCCGGTACAACTGTTATTTTAGTGCGACCTGCAGTTACTTTAAAAGATACTATTTTACAAACTCAGCAAAAAACAGAATACAAAATTGTTTTTAACCAGGTGGCAAATCTTGTAGAAAAAGATATTGAAATAATGAAAGAGGTTTACGAGTTTTATATGCAGACAGGTAATACTGAAGCGCTTTCTAAACTGACAGAAAAAGTAAAACAGAAAGCAGGGATACAAACCGACATGAAAGACGGAGAACTTATTTCTACTTTAATGAAAGATTACAATCATTATAAGTTTGAAGAATAAACTTCAAGTTCTTTCATCGCAAAGACGCAAAGAATTTTTTTGTTTAATGGAACGTCATTGCGAACTAAGTGAAGCAATCTGCCTGTTTTTATGAGATTGCTTCGTTTCACTCGCAACGACGGTATTTATTCCCAAGAAAAAACCCCAACCGTTTGGCTGGGGTTTTTCATCATCAATTTTTAAACTTTTTAAAACAATTTTTATAAATTTTATTTACTAATTTTTATATTTTTTGTTGAGTTAAAGCAAAAATCTGATAAGGATATTAAGCTAATTTCACGTTAACCGCGTTTAAGCCTTTTTTACCTTCTTGAGTATCAAAAGTAACGTTGTCATTCTCGCGAATGTCTTCAGTTAAACCTGATACGTGAACAAAAATTTCTTGTCCATTTTCTTCTTTAATAAATCCGAAACCTTTAGCTTCGTTAAAGAATTTTACTACTCCATTTTTCATTGTGTTTTGTTTTTTTTTGTTATTATTTATTTTATTGTATTACGTTGTAAAGTTACGAAAAAGGATGAGACGATACCTCAATATTCTTCTTAATTAACTTATTTATGTCCTTTAAATACGGCATTTCGTCCTGTGCACAGAAAGATAGGGCTATTCCGGTGGCTCCGGCACGTCCTGTTCTGCCAATACGGTGTACATATGTCTCAGCTTGTTCGGGTATTTCAAAGTTTATCACATGCGATAATTTATCTACATCTATTCCGCGAGAAGCGATATCTGTAGCAACCAGTACACGAATTGTGTGATTTTTAAATCCTTTTAAAGCTCTTTCACGGGCATTTTGCGATTTATTGCCATGAATTGCTTCAGCTTTAATACCGTTACTGTTTAATTCCTTGGTTACTTTATCGGCTCCGCGTTTTGTGCGTGTAAATACCAATGCGTTTTCTACATCGGCACCTTTTAATACGTGTTTCAGTAATAAACGTTTGTTTTCTTTCTTCACATAAAACACGGTTTGCTTTACCAATGTTGTTACGGAAGAAACAGGAGATACCGCAACACTAATCGGATTTTTAAGAATGGTGTTAGCCAGTTTCATAATATCAGGAGCTGCTGTAGCCGAGAAAAATAAAGTTTGTTTTTTAGCAGGGAGTTTTGCAATTACTTTTTTAATATCATTGATAAAACCCATATCTAACATACGGTCGGCTTCATCTAATACAAAAAATTCTACATTGTGTAATTTGATGAAACCTTGTTGCATTAAATCGAGTAAGCGACCCGGGGTTGCTACTAAAATATCTACACCTCTGCGTAAAGCTGTTGTTTGTGCTCCTTGCGAAACACCACCAAATACGGTTGTGTGAGATAGTCCGAGGTTTTTGCCGTATACCATAAAGCTTTCGCTTATTTGTAAAGCAAGTTCGCGTGTAGGTGCAAGAATTAAAGCTTTGATAGTTGCTTTGTCGGCAGGGTTCTTTTTAGCGTCTAATAATTGTAGGATAGGTAATGCAAACGCTGCTGTTTTGCCGGTACCTGTTTGTGCGCATCCAAAAATATCTTTTCCTTCTAATATGTGGGGGATTGATTGTTCTTGAATAGGTGTTGGTTGTGTGTAACCTTTTTTATCGAGTGCTGAAATCAGCGGTTTGATAAGTTTTAAATCTGAAAATGTCATTTTCGTTTTTTGTTTCTTTTATGCTGTGAGCGATTTCATTTTTGCTTCACAGTCGTTTACTAATTTATTAATAGGTACGCATGTTCTTAAAACATGCATTACCATGAATTGACTTTGAAAAATGTACGTTGGGTTGAATTGCTAAAGGAAATACAAGCCTGATTGAGTATACAATCTTCTAAAGATTACGCAAAGATACGCATTTTATTAACAATTCCTATTTATTTTGTTGAAAACCGCTAATCTACCAATGAAGGAAACTTTTTATTTCATCCTAAAACCGACTAGTTTGCCTGCCACGGATTAACACGGATTAGCAACACAGATTATTTTGGTGAGATATTAGAATTGTTGAAGGATTTGAGATGTTTAACTAGTAATCAGCGAAAAAAAATCTGCGTAAATCTGCGTAATCTGTGGCATTAATGTTCTAAATTTGGTAGCTGTAAAACACAAATAACATGTCTATTTCACATATGTTTCATATACACCACGAGCCTACTTCGCATCCTGACGTAATTTTAATTGGCGCGGGTATCATGAGTGCTACTTTGGGTATTTTACTTAAAGAACTGCATCCTTCTTTAAAAATTGAAATCTACGAACGATTAGATGTAGTTGCCGGAGAAAGCTCTGATGCATGGAACAACGCAGGTACAGGACACTCCGCTTTTTGCGAATTAAATTATACACCTCAGCACGATGATGGTACGGTAGATTGTGCAAAGGCTTTTAAAATTGCAGAATCATTTGAAACATCAAAACAATTCTGGACTTATCTCATAGAAAAAAATTACATCAAAGACCCGCATTTATTTATCAATTCAATTCCGCACATGAGTATTGTTTGGGATGAGAATATAGATTACCTGAAAAAACGTTTTGATCTATTGAAAGATCATCCGTTGTTTAAGGGCATGGTTTATTCGGAAGACAAAGAGCAACTAAAAAATTGGATTCCTTTAATAATGGAAGGCCGTAACAAAAAACAAAAAGTTGCTGTTACCAGAATGGAATTGGGTACCGACATGAATTTTGGAGAATTAACCCGCGCTTTATTTAAACATTTAGAAAGTTTACCAAACGTAAAACTTTTTCTTAACCACGAAGTAAATTTTATTGAAAGAAGAAAAACAGATAAGCATTGGGAGATAGAAGTAAAAGATCTAAAAGAACATCATAAACGAACTGTTGAAACAAAATTTCTTTTCATTGGTGCAGGCGGCGGTTCTTTACCATTATTAGAAGAAACCGAAATACCCGAAGCAGATGGCTACGGAGGATTTCCGGTAAGCGGACAATGGCTCATTTGTCAGAATGAAGAAGTAATAAAAAAACACGCCGCTAAAGTTTACGGCAAAGCAGAAGTGGGTGCGCCCCCAATGTCAGTACCGCATTTAGATACACGCATCATTGATGGAAAAAAAGCTTTGCTCTTTGGGCCTTATGCAGGTTTCTCAACCAAATTTTTAAAACATGGTTCGTTGATGGATCTCCCCCACTCTTTACAAGTAAATAATATTTTCCCAATGGTATCGGCGGGTTTGCATAATATTCCGCTAACAAAATATTTAATTGAACAAGTTCGTCAATCTCCCGAAGACAGATTAGAAGCCTTAAAGAAATTTGTTCCAACCGCAAAAATGGAAGATTGGAAATTAGAAGACGCAGGGATGCGTGTGCAGATAATTAAAAAAGATCACGACCATGGTGGTGTATTAGAATTTGGTACAGAAATAGTAAACTCTGCCGATGGTTCTATCGCAGCTTTGTTAGGTGCATCACCTGGTGCATCAACTGCTGTTTCTATTATGTTAGATTTATTAAACCGTTGTTTTAAAAACCAAGTTGCTACACCCGATTGGCAGGCAAAATTAAAAGCAATGATTCCTTCTTACGGACAATCATTAGTAAAAAACGGAGAACTTTGCGAAAGCATCAGAGAAAGAACCAGCGAAGTTTTGCAGCTTAAATCAGCAATGCATACAAAGTTAGAAGTGAAATAAAGCCCGGATAAATTAATCGGTTTTAAAATATTATTTTAAAGAAATAATTATTCCTTCGGCATTAATGATCGTTTAAAGGCAAGCCTCTTTTTTGAAACTCTGTCCAATTAAGGTATTCATCTCCTTTTCGTTGTTCTACCATTGTAATACAATCATCAACCGGACAAACAATTTTACATAAATTACAACCAACACATTCTTCTTCTTTAATAGCATATGTGTTGTAAGGATTTCCCCTTGCTACAGAAATAGATTGGTGTGATGTGTCTTCACAAGCAATATAACATAAGCCGCAATGAATACATTTATCTTCATTAATATTTGCTACAATATGAAAATTTATATCCAACTCTTCCCATTTGGTAATTTTTGGTACTGACAAACCAACAAAATCATCAATGCTTTTATATCCTTTTTCATCCATCCAGTTACTCATGCCATCACATAAATCATTAATGATTTTAAATCCGCTAATCATAGCAGCAGTACATACCTGAACGTTGCTTGCGCCAAGTAATATAAATTCTACGGCATCTTTCCAGGTGCTGATGCCACCAATACCGGAGATAGGTGTGTTGCGGGTTTTCTCATCCTGAGCCAATGTTGTTAGCATTTTTAATGCAATTGGTTTTACTGCGGGTCCGCAATATCCTCCAAAAACAGATTGACCACCAACGTTTGGATTAGGTACAAGCGTATCTAAATCAATTCCTGTAACTGATTGTATGGTGTTGATGAGCGAAAGTCCGTTAGTGCCTGCTTCTATTACTGCCCTTCCACCCGGAACAACTGAGTGTACGTTTGGTGTAAGTTTAGTGATTACCGGAATTTTTGCAACTTCCATAACCCATTCAACAACCATTTTGGCTATCTCAGGATCTTGACCAACTGATGCCCCCATACCTCTCTCAACCATTCCGTGCGGACAACCAAAATTTAATTCCAATCCGTGAGCACCCGTATCCTGCGCTTTTTTAACCATTTCGTGCCAACTTTTTCTATCGTTATCAGCCATAAGCGAAACGACCATTGCGCGATCGGGAAAAAGTTTTAGCACTTCTCTAATTTCTTTTAAATTTATTTCGAGTGGACGATCAGAAATAAGTTCAATATTATTAAAACCCACAGCTCTTCTTCCATTATAATCCATAGAAGAATACCTGGATGAAACATTTTTAACTTGTGAGCCAAGTGTTTTCCAAACCACGCCACCCCACCCTGCTTCAAATGCTCTTAGTACGTTTATCTTTTTATCTGTTGGTGGAGCTGAAGCTAACCAAAACGGATTTGGTGATTTTATGCCGAGGAAGTTTGATTTTAAATTTGCCATGATTCATTTATTTTTTAGTCACAGATTTGCGCAGATTTTTTTCTGCCTAATCTGCCTTACACTATTTTATTTTAAGATACTCTAGAATTCCTTTCGCGCCATCTTTTCCGGCTTGTACTGCATCTACTACTTCTTTACCGCCGTTTACCGCATCACCACCTGAGAAAACTCCTTTCAGATTTGTTTCGTTATTTGTGCCAATGGAAATTTTTCCGCTTTTATTTTTTACTGCTGATTTTGTAATGAGTTCTTCAAACGGAATTTGACCTGCCGCTTTAATTACCATATCTACATCAATAGTAAATGTTTCTCCGGTATCAACGGGTGCCCTTCTTCCGGAAGCATCCGGTTCACCGAGTTTCATTTTATTGCAGATTAGTTTTTTTACTTTCCCATTTTCACCAATAATTTCTTTCGGACTTGCCAACCAAATAAAAGAACAACCATCAAGTTTAGCTAAATCAAGTTCTACATCAGTACATGGTTTTTCGTTTTCGGTTCTACGATAAATCATCGTCACTTCTTTTGCGCCTAATCTTTTTGATTGGGTAGCGGCATCAATTGCAGTCATGCCCATACCAATTACTGCAACATTATCACCCACTGCAATTTTCGAATAATCGTTTGTGCGAATATCATAAATAAAAGAAATGGCATCAACTACACCATTCAATTCTTCGCCCGGTATATCCAACGAACGTGCAATACCCACTCCTATTCCTAAAAATACAGCGTCGTATTTTTGTTGAAGCGTTGCAAGGGTAATATCTTTACCAAGTTCTTTTTTATATTGAACATCAATACCGCCAATAGAAAGAATATAGTCTACTTCCTCTTTACAAAACTCAGGAGTTACTTTATATGCGGCCACTCCATACGTCATTAAACCACCACCTTTTTCTTCCTTTTCAAAAATAGTAACATCAACCCCTTCGCGCGATAAAGCATGTGCGCAAGCCAATCCGGCAGGACCACCACCTACAACAGCAACTTTTTTACCTGTTGCAGCTTTTCTATCAAATAATTTCCATTGTTTCTCGATAGCTATTTCTGTAGAATAGCGCTGAAGTTTTGCAATGGCAATAGGTTCCTCTTCAAGTAAATTATAAACGCATGCACCTTCGCAAAGTTTTTCAACCGGACAGACCTTAGAGCATCCGGCTCCCATAATATTGGATGATAAAATTGTTTTTGCTGAACCTTTAATATTTCCGGAAGAAATTTGTTTAATAAATAAAGGGACATCAATACTAGTGGGACAAGATTTGGTGCATGGAGCATCATAACAATTAATACATCTGTTTGCTTCAATCACGGCACCTTCAGCGTGTTCGAAAGGTGGATGAACATCAGAAAATTTTTCTGCAAAATCTTTTTGAGATAAACGATTGTTTTGTATTGGCATTTTTTTATTTTATTTTTAATGCTAACTATTAAATTGCTATGAAATGTTTCGAAGTAATTCAACCAAATTTTTAAAGTTCAGTAAGTCTTCCATACGTTTCAGGTCTTCTGTCTCTGAAAAATTGCCAGGTGTTTCTTACTTCTTCAATCATATCGAGATCAAATTCTGCAATTAATAATTCATCTTTATCTTCAGATGCACAGGCAATTATTTGTCCGCGAGGATCCACAAAATAAGAGTTTCCATAAAATTTACCGAGGTTCCAGGGTTTTTCAACACCAACTCTATTGATGCAACCCCAAAAATTTCCGTTTGCAGCTGCATGTGCCGGTTGTTCTAATTTCCACAAGTATTGAGATAAACCCGCAACTGTTGCCGAGGGATTATAAACTATCTCTGCACCATTTAATCCAAGGCATCTTGCTCCATCCGGAAAATGCCTGTCATAACAAATGTAAACACCAATTTTTGCATACTTTGTTTGAAAAACAGGATAGCCAAGATTTCCCGGTTTGAAGAAAAACTTTTCCCAAAATCCGGATGTTTGAGGAATATGGTTTTTTCTGTATTTACCAAGATATTTTCCATCGGCATCAATCACTGCCGCGGTATTGTAAAGAACACCTTCTTGTTCTTTTTCATAAATCGGGACAATAATTACCATGTTGTATTTTTTTGCATATGTAGCCATCAATTCTGTAGTAGGACCGGGAACTGATTCTGCGGAAGCGTACCATTTTTTATCCTGACCGGGACAGAAATAAGGTGTATTAAATATTTCCTGCAGACATAAAATCTGAACTCCTTTTTTTCCGGCTTCTTCGATAAATGGAATGTGCTTTTGTACCATTGCATCACAAATTTCTTTGATGGTTCCTTCGCCTTCTGTTAACGGAAGACTCATTTGAATAAGTCCTGATTTGATAATTCTTGCCATGTTGCTAAATTTAAGATTTATGAATTAAGAGTTTATGATTAAATTATTGAAGATATTTTATTTCGTTTTATAAATTGCCCGTAACCTTTTTCTACTAAAAGTTTATTATTGTCCACTGCAACTTTCCCTCTTAGAATTATTGTTTTACATTTTCCTGTTACTTCCCATCCTTCGTATCCGGAATAATCACAATTCATGTGATGCGTTTTTGCAGAGATACTATGTTTTTCATTTGGATCAAAAATAACAATATCTGCATCAGAACCAACTGCAAGGGTTCCTTTTTGCGGATACATTCCAAAGATTTTGGCAACATTGGTGGATGTTACTTCTACAAATTTGTTTAAGCTTATCTTGTCTTTTTTTACACCTTCAGAAAACAATAATTCCATTCGGTGTTCAATAGCCGGATGTCCATTGGGGATTTTTGAAAAATCTTTTTCTCCCATTTTTTTTTGCTCCCACATAAACGGACAATGATCAGTAGCAACTATTTGCACAAGGCCCTGATTAATTCCTGCCCATAAAGTTGCCTGATCTTTTTTTTCTCTCAAAGGAGGGCTCATTACCCATTTTGCAGATTCAAAACCTTTATCATAAAGAGAAGCATCAAGCACTAAATATTGAATACATGTTTCTACAAAAACTTTTTGATTTCTTTTTGCAGCATCTCTGATGTGGTTAAGCGCACCCTCGCAAGTCATGTGAACAACATAAGCGGGTACGCCTGTATATTGTGCCATGTCGGCAAATCTTCCGGTAGCTTCTGCTTCCGTAATTTCCGGTTGAGAAATATAATGATACAAGGGAGAAAGTTTTCCTTCTGCTTTATGTTTTGCAACGAGGTAATCAATCATGTCGCCATTGGTTGCATGTGTAGTGACCATTCCACCTTGTTTTTTTACTTCATTCATTAAACCAACCATTTGTCGGTCGTCTATCATTAAAGCTCCTTTATATGCCATAAATGTTTTGAAAGAAGTGATACCTTCTTTTTCAATCATGTCTTTTATTTCGGCTTTTGTGTTTTCATTAAAATCGGTAACGGCCATGTGAAAAGAATAATCTCCAACTGCGTTTCCATCAGAGCGGCCTTTCCATTCATTCAATGCAGCGTACAATGATTTTCCTTGTGTTTGAAGAATGAAATCTATAACCATTGTAGTGCCGCCAAAAAGAGCTGCACGCGTTCCCGTTTCATAATTATCACTGGAATAAGTTCCCATAAAAGGCATATCTAAGTGAACATGCGGGTCAATACCACCCGGAATTACCAATTTATTTTTTGCATCGATAACATGGTCTGCTTTTACATCAAGACTTTTACCGATGGTTGTAATTTTATCGTTTTCAATAAAAATATCTGCTACATAATCATCTGCCGCAGTAATGATTCTTCCGTTTTTAATAAGTATCGACATAATTTTTTTTTATTTAGAAAGTTACATAGTAATAGAACATTAAAGTTCTCCAATATCCTCATTCCAAAGTTTAGGATTGCTTGCAATAAATTTATTCATCATATTTTTACATTCTTCATTATCCAAATCTATTACTTCTACACCGTGCGATTGCATAAACTCTTTAGCTCCCGAAAAAGTTTTTGATTCACCTGCATAAACTTTTTTAATTCCGAATTGTACAACAGCACCGGCACATAAATAACATGGCATCAAAGTAGAATAAAGTGTTGTTCCCTTGTAACTACCCACCCGTCCTGCATTGCGCAGACAATCAATTTCGGCATGCGTAACCGGATCGTTATCCTGTACACGTTTGTTATGTCCGCGACCTACTATCTTTCCATCTTTTACCAATACACTTCCAATTGGAATTCCGTTTTGAGCTTGGCCAATTTTTGCTTCGTCAATTGCGGCTTTCATAAATTCATCCATGATTGTTATTCTTTATATCGATTGAAAAAGGTACATTTTCAGAACATCAAATGTAGTTATTTTTGTTTTCTCATCATAATCATATAGGTAATCCCCGAAACAAAAAATCCAACGAACCAGGCATAATTATAAAGTTGAGCAAGCCAGTTCCAAACGGCTTCTTTATCTAGTATTTTAATATTTATTAAAAAACCCGGCACATTTGGTAAAATTCCAATTACTAAAGCGATAATAGCTAATTTATTAAAGCCATTTCCAAAACCATATCGCCCTTTTAATTGATACAGTTCATTTACATTTAAATTTTGTTTGCGAATAAAATAATAATCCGCAATCATAATTCCTCCAATTGGGCCCAGCAGGCTTGAATAGGCAATTAACCAAGTGAAAATATATCCTGTAGGATCTGCAATAAGTTTCCATGGAAAAATCAATAACCCAATGATACCTGTTATGTAACCACCGGTTTTAAAATTAATTTTTGAAGGAGATAAATTTGCAAAATCATTTGCCGGACTAACAATATTAGCGGCAATATTAGTAGCCAGTGTTGAAAGTGTTATGGCAATCATGGCTATACTTACAAGTAGTTTGCTTTCAAACTTCCCGGCAAGTATAACCGGATCCCAAATAGTTTCTCCATAAATAATTATAGTAGCCGAAGTAACCACTACTCCAATAAATGAAAATATTGTCATAGATGCAGGAAGCGCAATAGCTTGTCCCATAATTTGTGAACGTTGACTTTTTGCGTAACGCGTAAAATCAGGAATGTTGAGTGAGAGTGTTGCCCAAAAACCTACCATACCTGTCAATGCAGGAAAAAAATAAGCAAAAAAATCTGCATTTGAAGAAAACTTAGAAGGCTTAGAAAGAATTTCTCCTAAGCCATGACCTGCTGAAATAGCCCAAAACAAAAGTGCAATAGCTGCAACAGGGAGAAAAAAAGCTTTAAAGACTAATAATTTTTTGATACTTTCTACTCCCAAGTAAACTACAAACATATTTATTACCCAAAATAAAAAGAAAGTAATAGCAGGACCGGTTTGTAAACCAAACGAAGCAGGAAAAATTTGCGGAAGTGTTTCTAATGAAGGAATCCAAAGTTTCAGCATAAGGTAAAGTGCATACCCTCCAATCCATGTTTGAATACCAAACCATCCGCAAGCTACAATAGCCCGCAGCACAGCGGGAATATTTGCTCCACGCACACCAAAACTTGCGCGGGCAAATACAGGAAATGGAATTCCGTACTTGGCTCCTGCGTGTCCGTTTAAAATCATTGGAATAAGTACTACGGTATTACCAAGAAAAATAGTCAGGATGGCTTGCCACCAATTCATTCCGCCGCCAATAAGTGAACTGGCGAGCATATAGGTGGGTATGCACAAACTCATGCTTATCCATAATGCGGCATAGTTCCATGTGCCCCATGTACGTTTTGATTGTGGGACAGGAGCAAGATCTTCGCTGTAGAGGGAGGTGTGTGGAGCTGATTCGAAAGACTCAGCTATTTCTTGCTTCATTCAAAATGAATTGGATTTATTTTCAGATTATTATAATTCCTACTTACAATACTCATCAGCAACAGAAATCGCTTTTGAAATAATATCTAATCCTTCATCCATTTGATCTTTGTTAATTATTAATGGAGGTGCAGTAAAAATCCAGTTCCAGCGAACAAAAGTGTACATACCTAATTCATTTAATTTAGCAGCCACTTTATTCATTATCTCCATTTCATTTGGTGTGGCATTCCACGGAGCCATTGGTTCTTTTGTTTTTCTGTTTTTTACTAATTCAATACAGCCTAACAAACCTGTGTTGCGGAAATCCCCGATGCTTGGATGTTTATCTTTTAATTTTTCAACCTGAGCGTCTAAATAATGTCCCATGTTTTTTGCATTCTCAATTAAATTATCTTTTTCATAAATATCAATAACCGCATTAGCAGCAGCACAAGCAACGGCATGCGCCGAATAGGTTAAACCAATTGGCAATGGTTTATTATCAAATGCTTTTACAATTTCTTCTTTTACAATCATTCCACCTAAAGGAATGTAACCTGCCGTAATGCCTTTTGCCATACACATAATATCGGGCTCTACATCATGATGATCGATGCCAAACCATTTGCCCGTACGTCCAAAACCACTCATAACTTCATCGCAAATAGTTAAGATGCCGTATTTATCAGCAATGGCTTTTACTTTTTTCCAGTACCCTTTAGGATATTTTATACAACCTGAAGAACCACTTTCACCTTCCATTAAAATGGCAGCAATGTGTTGCGGACCTTCGTATTTTACAATACGTTCTAAATGAGCAGCTGCGTTTTCGGCACACTCTTCAGCTGTTTTGCTATTCCATGGGCAACGATAAAAATAAGGATTCTCTACATGAATAATATTTGGAACTCCCTGACTGTCGTGTGGTAAGCCGCGCGGATCGCCACCTGCACACAATGCACCATAAGTAGCGCCATGATAACTTTGGAATAACGTAATAATTTTATGACGACCGGTGTGAAGGCGCGCTAATTTAATTGCGTGTTCAATTGCTTCCGTTCCTCCGTTTGTAAAAAATGTTCTGTTTAAAGTTCCCGGACTTATTTCTGCTAATTTTTTTCCAAGCAAACCTCTTGCTTCAGTAGCCATACCGGGATTTACATAGCTGACTTCGTTCATTTGTTTTACAACTGCTTCTGTAACCCGAGGGTCGCCATGACCGATGTTTACATTCATTAACTGAGAAGTAAAATCTAAATAACGCTTACCACTTCTATCCGTTAAATAAACACCTTTCGCGCTTGCAACATTTATTGGATTTAAACCACTTTGTTTTGACCAGGAAAAAATAGTATGTTCTAAATTATTTTTTAGAATTTCTTCTTTTGTGGATTTAGATAATGTTTTTGTACTCATGTTTATTGCTGTTATTAGTTGTTCGTTAATAGTTGTTTGTTAATGGCTATTTCTTTTTTGATAACAGATAACTTTTTCCTAGCTCATCCAATTAGTCTTTGCCTCCGCATTCCATTTGGTAGTAGTTTTTTTAAGTTTTGTCCAAAATCCTATTGAGCTTTTTCCCGTTAGATCGCCTACTCCAAATTTTGAATCGTTCCAGCCACCGAAAGAAAATGGTTCCCTTGGAACAGGTACACCAATGTTTACGCCAATCATACCGGCGCTTGCACGATCTATAACATATCGCGCCATGCCACCGTTTTGTGTAAATACCGCGGCCGCATTTCCATAAGGATTTGCATTTTCAATTGCGAGTGCTTCATCCACATCTTTTGCTCTGATGATAGAAATTACAGGCCCGAAAATTTCTTCTTTTGCAACACTCATATCGGGTGTTACATAATCAATAACCGTAGGTCCTACATAAAAACCATTTTCTTTTCCTTTAACAATGTAGTTTCTACCATCAACTAGAATTTTTGCTCCTTGTTTTTCCGCTTCAGTAATATAATTTTCTATTCGCTCTTTTGCTGCTTTTGAAATAACCGGACCTAAATTTTGTCCTGGAATTATTTTTTTTGCTTCCACACAAATCTGTTCAATGATATGATCAACAGAACCAACAGCCACCATTGCCGATGCCGCCATGCAACGTTGTCCGGCGCAACCCGACATAGATGCAGTAACATTGGAAGCAGTCATTGACGGATGCGCATCAGGTAAAACAATCAAATGGTTTTTTGCTCCACCCAAAGCTAAAGCCCTTTTAAAATTTGAAGATGCTCTTGCGTAAACTAGTTTAGCCACTTTAGTAGATCCAACAAAAGAAACTGCTTCAATTCCGGGATGATCACAAATAGCTTCTACAATTTCGCGATCGCCATTTATAATATTCAATACGCCATCGGGTAAACCTGCTTCTTTTAATAATTCGGCAATTCTTAAAGAACTTAAAGGAACAGACTCTGATGGTTTTAAAATCATTGTGTTTCCTAAAGCAATGGCATTTGGAATAGTCCAGTTAGGAACCATGCTTGGGAAATTAAAAGGAACAATACATGCTACAACTCCAATGGGATAATAGTCTGTACGGCATTCAACACCTTTACTCACTTCTAAAATTTCGCCGCCAATTAATTGCGGAAGAGAACATGCAAATTCGGTTAACTCAATACTTTTTTCAACTTCTGCTCTTGCTTCATCTAATGTTTTTCCGTTTTCTTCCTGAACCAATTGGGCTAATTCCAACATGTGTTTTTCTAATAATGTTTTGTATCTAAAAAATACTTGAACACGTTCTTTAATGGGAGTTTTAGACCAAGTCTCGAAAGCTTTTTTAGCAGTAAGCACCGCTTCATTCAAATCTTCTTTGGATGAAAGAGGAACTTTTGATAATATATTTCCATCAATAGGAGATATTATGTCGAGGTATTTATTGGTTGTGTTTGGAATAAATTTTCCACCTACATAATTTTTTACTTCAGGATACTTCATGGTTAGTGTTGGCATTTTTTTGTTTTTAAAATTAGAAATTGTATTGTTTATATCAAGGGTTATAAAGGGAATAAAAAAGAGCAACAATCTTTTCATGAATTGTTGCCCAGCAAAGTGGGCACTACTGACGAAATATCGAAACAATTGTTAGACGATATAGAGGTTTTAGCGAATTTAGAGCCATATTTGAATATTTAAGTTGATACTGTAATTTAAGCTCTAAAATTAAGAATTTTTTGGTAAAACCGAACTTTGGGTTGAATTCCCCTCATTTAGAGCTGCAAATTTTCCTGAATATCCCCCCAATAGTTGAAATGAGCAATTTTTTTCTCTACTCGAACCCATAATTAACACCGGAACCAACCTGTGACTAAGTTCCGACGGTTATAAAGTAATAGCTAATTCCACTTTATCCACCCCACTTTGCAACTGGTAAGTTTTAGTCAATAAGCGGTAAGATTCAACAGAAGCCTTATCTTTATAACGCGGTAAAAAAATCAATTGGTTTATGAAAAAAATATTTCCGGCATTTTATTTCTTTCTTTTTTATTTCTTAATGTCGCAAATTCTCGTTGGCCAAAACCAAATTGTAGATTCGCTATTGGCTGCGCTTCCTAAGGCCACTGCAGATACCGAAAGAATAAAAATACTGGGGCAACTTTCTGAAGAATGCGATTTTGATGATATTGTAAAATACAGCAAAAAAATACTTGCGCTGGCCGAAAAAAACAAAGTGGTGAAGGCAGTCCTTTCAAAACGTATTTTTTTACGCGAAGAAGCCCGAGCATACAATAATATTGGTGTGTATTATTTTACCTCTTCTAAAATATTGGATGCGCTGGATTATTACCAAAAAGGAGTTCTGCTTCTTGAAAACGACAGTATTGATTTTGAATTGCAAAACAGTTTATACAACAATATTGCGGCTATTGAAATGCAGATACAAGAATATGATAAGGCGCTTCAAACCTTGCGTAAATGCCTCAAAACAGATATACGCATAGGAAGTAAATTATACATAGCAACAGATTATAATAATATATCGGGGCTTTTTAGCAGCTTAAACCAAATAGATAGCGCTTTGTATTACGGCTTAAAATCTATTGAAGTGCGGGAATCAGAAATAAAAACCAATCCCAATGCCCCAAAATCTTTAATACTTTACCACATGAATGTGGGCGGGATATATTTAAGTAAAAATAATATTCCGCTGGCTGAGAAGCATATTGGCCGGGCTTATGAATTATCGGTAAAAATTTCAGATACTTCTTCTTTCACTTCAACAAATTACTGGAAAGCGCAGATTTTAATGAAACAAAAAAAATATACCGAAGCAATGCCATTTCTTCAAACGGCGCTTAAATATGCCAATAACAACCACCGTATTCAAAGTTACTCCCTTGTGTATAGGGGTTTATATGCCCTAAGCGATACTTTAAAAGATTACCACGATGCCTACCGCTATTATAAATTATATAAAGCCTATGCAGATAGTGCAATGAATATAAACCTGCGCAAGGAAGCCCAGGTAAAAGAAATAAAATTTGGATTTGAGACCCGTGAAATATCGCTTAAATCAGAACATGAAAAACAAATGACAGTTGAAACGGCCAAACAACAAAAGCAGCGAATTATTATCTGGTTTATTATAGGATTTCTGGCATTGGCTTTAGCATCGGGACTTTTTATATACAGGGGGTATTTACAAAAGAAAAAAATAAACAAAGAGCTGGAAGTAAAAAACCTGCTGATTGAACAACAAAAAGAATTGGTGGAAGAAAAACAAAGACAAATTGTAGACAGTATAAATTATGCCAAGCATATACAGCACTCTATTTTAGCTGATGAAAAGGAGATTAAATTATACATAGAAAACTTTTTTGTATTGTACCTGCCCAAAGATATTGTTAGTGGCGATTTTTATTGGTTTACCCATCAGGATGCAGAATTGTTTTTTGCTTCGGTTGATTGCACAGGGCATGGCGTACCCGGCGCTTTTTTAAGCATGATAGGAAGTACCTTGTTAAATGAAATCGTAAATTTTAAAAAAACAAATAATCCATCTGTCATAATAGAAAATCTTGCAACCGGGCTTACAAACACCCTTGCAAATAAAGATAAAGAAGAAATTTTTGTAGATGGGATGGATATATCTCTTTGTAAAATAAACACACAAACCCGCAAACTTTGTTTCGCCTCTGCCAATCATCGGGCCTATGTAGTTAATGAAAATGGCCTCACTCAATTAGAACCCCAGGTAAAATCAGTACACGGAATTTTTGCTTTCGATTCTAAAAAAAGTGAAACAACTGAGCTTATACCAAGTTCAGGCAGCATGGTTTATATGGCTACCGATGGGTATGCAGATCAGGTTGGCGAAGAAAGTAAAAAGAAGTTAACTTCATTAAGGCTTAAAGAATTATTGGCACAGGCTTATAAGCTTCCGGTTGAAGAACAAAAACAACTGCTAGAAAAAACTCTTTTAGATTGGAAAGGTAAACGTAAACAGAACGATGATATATTGCTGATGGGGTTCAGGGTTCCTTAATAAAATAGTGTTCTGATATACTTTTGGTAGTATCTTTGTAAAAATGAATTGTTTATTTTCCTATAGCGGTCCCGTAAGTTTCAAAATTAAAAAGCAACTGCTGCAAACTGTAAAAAGGCAAAGCAACCTCATTGCCACCACCCCTGTTTTACAAAAAAGGGTACGATATATTTTTGATGAGATGGTATCTAATATATATGAGTATTACCAACAACATGGATTTGCCAATGAAATAACCAAACTAGACGGATACCTGCAGCCAGATGAGTATATAGAATTTGTGATAACCAGCACGGTTGACAAAGAAGATAAAGAGTTTTTGCAAAATCATTTAACTTTGGTTAATTCTTTAGATGAAACCGGTTTGAAGAATTTGTATAAAAAAAAACTGAATGAAAAAGAAACCGAAAAACAAAACGCCGGACTTGGACTTATTAGCGTAAGAATAAAAGCAGGAAACCCTATTACATACGAATTTAAAAAGAACAAATTACTTGATATAGTGATATTGAAAATAGTAGTAAATTTAAAAAATGGATAAACTTATTTTAGAAGCTACCGACTCTACCCCTAAGGTGATTCTTGATCATCTCGAAAACAAATTTGAGATAACCGGCGAAGTCTCTCCCGAAAACACCAAACTTTTTTACTCAGCTTTATTTTCCTGGCTTGAAGCATACAAAAGTTATCTTTTTTACATAAACGACAATGGCAGCCCAAAAAAGAAATTAGTTTTTACTTTCCATTTAAGTTATGTATCCTCTTCGGCTTTAAAATACACTTACAGTTTTTTGCAAAAATTAGAAGAACTTAAACCTCTTTGCGAATCAATTACAATTAAGTGGCTCTACGATAAAGAGGATACCGATATGGAAGATAACGGTATAGAATTTTCTTCTATGGTAAACATACCTTTTATAATTGAAGAAGCTGTATAAGTGAAGTAATTAGGAAACTCAGTGGGGAAAAAATTACTAAAGACACGTAATGCAAAGATTGATTCAATAAAAATATTTGAAAGGATTTCTATAAATTCAACATCCTCATTCAAGAAATTTAGCGAATTGCCTATTATTTTAGATAGCTTTTGTATGCAAATTTTGTGCAAATAAAAAGGGGTTCCATTTCTGAAACCCCTTTTTCATTGTGGGAGTTGAGGGGTTCGAACCCCCGACCCTCTGCTTGTAAGGCATAAT